>QGNH01000676.1_pt1 | contig 28427 bp, 29 predicted proteins | sample 1735481 | NCBI WGS metagenome assembly QGNH01 (sample SAMN09239004, study PRJNA386568) | Viral metagenome, whole genome shotgun sequencing project.
GCCGCGGCGCCAATTATATGTCCTATCGAGCATGCATATGCCAACAAATGGTTCATCAAATTGTTCATAAGACAGTATGGAAATCGGAGGTTTAATATGCCAAAAGATATTGAAATAGGCCAGTATCTCTTGATTACTGGCAACCCAGTTGACGGCTTTGTCTTTATGGGGCCGTTTCGTAGTCACTCCAAAGCCTCCATCTACGCGGAGCGACATTGTTCACACCACACTGAATGGTGGATAGGCGAGATGATTATGCCTAACCAAAGCGAAGGGAGACTACCCTAATGCCACGTATGTTCACTCGCACGGCATACCGCCAGCTTGCTGCTATGATGCAACGGGTTCATGACGAAACACCGCTATCGGGTACAGCGGAAAAGTTGTGGCTGCATACGTGTGCTTCCTTGGCGTGTATGTTGGACGACGATAGCCCCTATTTTCAGGCAGAGAGGTTTTACTCTGCCTGCCAACCTGGTGCAGATGTTAGTCGTGTTTGCGGAGATAATGGCCATGATGGCATATAAGCTATTCCGGGTGCGGTCTAACGGGACCATAGGTTCCCTGTTTATTGACAAGCATATGGTGGTCCCGCTTAACCGTATGATGGTCGCCCAAGCGCACCCTACCCCTGGGTTCACGTTCCGCAAGGGTTTCCATTGCTGCCCCAAGCCTCACTTGCCGCACTTGTCAACCAAGGGCCGCAAGTGGTATGTTGTCGAAATGTATGGTGTATCCATCCTGCGGCGGCATAAGCGGTTCGGTGCAATCTGGTACATCGCACAAAAGATGACGGTGCTGCACCCTGTAATTCGAGATAAGGCTACCGCCCGGCAGGCGATGCTGGCCTAGCCTTACGGCGGGCCACGGGGACTAGCTCCGATCCCCGTGGTTCGTCCCAATTTTCGGAGCTAGTTGACACTACTGACCTGCTACCCTATATAGGTAGCAAGTATGCCGGTTTCCCGGCACCTGTTGGAGCAGGAAGTGACGTTAAGTGGCTACCGAAAGGTTGCTGTTTCTCGACTTCGAGACGTACTACGATGACGAGTACAGCCTAAGGAAGATACCGACCCCAAGCTATATCCTTGACCCCCGATGGGAAACCATTTGTTGCGCGGTCAAAGAGGATATGCAGCCGTCCTATGTGGTTGACGGCCCAGACTTCCCCGCCTTCATTGCCCAATTTGATCCTGCTCACACTACCACTGTCGCCTTTAACGCCCTCTTTGATAACTCCATACTGGCGTGGCGCTACGGGTTCGTCCCGCACCGTATGCTTGACCCTATGGGCATGGCACGCGCCCTGCGTGGCCACCTATTGCCTAGCGCCTCCCTGGATAGCGTGGCGAAGCACCTAGGGCTAGGGACCAAAGGACACGCCCTGGCCAAGGTCAAGGGGATGCACCGGGCCGGCATTATCGCGGCGGGCCTGTGGGACGAGTTCCAAGCTTATGCCCTACAGGATGTAGAGTTGTGCGCCGCTATTTTCTACAAGTTGTACCCTGAATTTCCCCTAGCCGAGCGCAAGTTGATGGATATGGTGCTGCGATGCACCATAGAGCCACGATTTACGGTTAATAGGTCGCTACTGTGCGATCACTTGGCTGAGATAAAGGAGCAAAAACAGGCGCTCCTTGCAACGGTCAACGTGGATAAGAAGGCCCTCATGTCCACGGCTAGGTTTAAGCAGTTGCTCGAAGATTTAGGCGTGACTGTTGAAACGAAGGTGTCGCCAAAGGGGAAGATCATACCGGCTTTTGCAAAGTCCGACGACTTCATGCAGGAGCTACTGGAACATGAAGATGAGCGCGTTTCGCTTTTAGCTACCGCGCGGCTTGGGTTCAAATCAACCTTGGAACAGACCCGTGGCCTGAAGCTGCTTGGTATTGCCTCGCTACCGTGGCGCGACGCGGGCCTGATTGCCTGCTCCATGCCGGTGCCCCTGCGGTATGGCGGCGCGCATACCCATCGCCTCAGTGGCGAATGGGGCCAAAATATGCAGAACCTACCGACCGAGCGCGGGAGTAAGGGCAAGTCGAAGCTGCGACAATCATTGACTGCTCCGAAGGAGCATTTGGTGTCCGCGGCGGACTTGGGCCAGATCGAGGCCCGATTGACTGCGTGGATATGCGGTGATGCGGACCTATTAAAGCAGTTTGCGGACAACCTTGACCCCTACGCTATCCTTGCGGAACTGATCTTCGGCTACAAGGTCAACCGCAAGGTGCAAATATTGGAAGGTTTTATCGGTAAGACCGGCGTCCTGGGGCTAGGGTATGGCGCTGGTATCGCCAAATTCTACAACATGGTTATCATCATGGCCCGCGCCGCAGGGATCGACCTGGGGACGATGTGGACGATGGAGCTGGCCACCAAGACTGTTAATGCTTACCGCAAGGCCCGGCGGCCCATTGTTAATGCTTGGTATAAGCTAGACCGGATCATTGCCACCGCCTGGATCGGGGTTAGTGGCCCGGTTAAGTTTGGACCCTGCATCATTAGCAAGGGCAAGATAAGCCTGCCAAATGGGCTCTTTTTGAACTATGCTGACCCACACTGGGATGACGAGCGGCAAGAGTACACATACCGCTATGGTCGCCGCACCCACCATATCTACGGCGCGAAGATGCTGGAGAATATCGTGCAAGCCCTGGCCCGGATCGTGGTGATGAACGCGGCCTTGCGGATCAATGACAAGGGTCATAGGTTCGTGTTACAAGGGCACGACGAGTTGGTATTCATCATCCGCAAGGACGAGGTTGATAAGGCCAAGGAAATGATCCATACAGAGATGGTACGGCGTCCATCGTGGGCACGGACTGTTCCTCTTAAGGCCGACATAGGCGCGGGCCTGAACTACGGAGAAGCAAAATGACCATGAACCGCGATACGTTTGAACCCTATGTAGTGGATCGCCAAGGCAATCGCGTGGCTATGACGTACGAGGAATGGTGCCAGAAACATTGGAGATTGATACATGAAGGTCTACCTAGCCGGCCCCATGCGGGGGGTACCGAAGTTCAACTTCCCCGCGTTCCATAAGTATGCTAAGAAGCTACGGAAGCAGGGGTATGATGTGTTTAGTCCCGCCGAGAAGGGGATCGAAAAGCATCTGAAGCTCGCCCCCGGGTTACAGGAAGATGTTTCCTTTCGACGGCGGGTTTTTGCGCTTGATCTTGCCTGGATATGTAAACACGCGGATGCAGTTGCCCTCATGCCAGGATGGAAAAAAAGTAAGGGGGCTAAAGCGGAAAAAGCTGCTGCTGAAGCCATTGGATTGGAGATTTTCTATGTCTAGTTTACCCACCGATAGCGCTGCCCGCAAACGCATACCCATCGTCACCGGGCTAGTCGATTACTTCCCGGACGCACTGGCGGCGGTCGCAGAGGTTTCGTTTGTCGGAAACGAGAAGCACAACCCCGGGCAGCCGCTTCATTGGTCCCGCGAGAAATCCGCCGACCATGCCGACTGTATTGGCCGGCACCTGGTGGAGCGCGGTACGATAGATGAAGTGACGAAGGTTCGCCATAGCGCCCAGCTTGCGTGGCGAGCCCTCGCGTTGCTTCAGATTGAGATTGAAGCAGATAAAGAGCAGACCCATGTGGCAACTTAACCTGATGATCGTCGCGCTGTGCTGGCTGGCTGCCACTCTCTCCATGATGGGCGGCCGGCAGCCGGCCGCCCTTGCCTATGCCGGGTTTGGCGTTGGCTATCTTGGTCTAACGTGGTTGTACCTATCATGATGGCTATTCTCGCAAAAGCGTTCGCATGGAGCTACAGCGGCCTCAAGTCGTTTGAGAGTTGCGCGCTTCAGTTCAAGGAAGTGAACCTCCTAAAGAACTTCAAAGGTACCAAGGGTCCAGAGATGATCTGGGGCGACCGGGTTCACAAGGCGTTCGCTGCTCACCTACAACACGGGACGCCGCTACCTGATGAAATGTTGATATACCGGCCCTGGATGGACAAGATGAAGGCTGAACCCGGTACCCTGTATGTGGAGCAAAAATATGCCCTTAACAAAGATTTTCGACCTACTACATATTTTGCCGCTGACGTTTGGTATCGAGGCATTGGCGATGTTGTGTGTGTTGACGGGTCTGTGGCTTTTGTTGTGGACTGGAAAACCGGGAAAGTACTAGATGACCCGGTCCAGTTGCTATTGATGGCCCTGTGTGTATTCAACCATTTTCCTAAGGTCCAACGAGTCAAGACCGCGTTTGTCTGGCTCAAGTTTGACACCAAGAACGAACTGGTCTTTACCCGAAAAGCGATGGCAGATGAACTGGTCGGGGTACTTGACAGGGTCCACGCAATGAAGGATGCCTATGACACCGACAACTATCCGCCCCATCCCAGTGGGCTATGCAAAAGGCACTGTCCCGTTTCGACGTGCCAATATTGGCAAAAGGGGAGTTTCTGATGCCTTATATAAAGAAAGAGCGCCGCGAAGACTTGGCCACTGTAGGGCTTTGCCCGGAGAACGCGGGTGAGCTAAACTACGCGATCACCATGCTGTTAATACGCTATTGGCGTCAACCTGGAGAGGCGAACTACCAGCGGATCAACGATATCGTGGGTGCCTGTGGCGGCGCTCTCCATGAGTTCCAGCGCCGCGTTGTGGGCAAGTACGAAGATATGAAGATCGTGGAGAACGGAGACTGCTATTGAGCCCCTTCACCATTCCCGACGATTTATCGGTCCCGGAGTGGCTCAAAATCGACGCCGAAACCCGAAAAGCCGCGTGGGCCGGTCATTCTTATACGGACCAGCGCACCGGCGGAAAAACGGAGGCGTGGCGCATTCGGGAAGATGACCGCCGCCGCGACGACGCCGCGACGAAAAAACTGAAGACCGCCGCCGCGTTCGAGCGGATGAAGGCACGGCATCCCGGCGAAGTCTACAACCGTGCGATGAAGATGTGGATACCTGAAACCAAAGGAGAGTGATATGCGAACGATACCTCAAATACGAGTGAGACTACATGAACTAGCTGACGAATATCAACTTGATGAACTTCATGACTTGGCGGAAGAGACAAAGCGCCGCCCTCCTGCTCATATGACCCGCAGCAAGCATAAGAACCCTGATCCGTCTCTCGAACAACGCATTCGGGCTTATGCACGCCAAAACCCGGAAAAGTCATATAAGGACATTGCCAACGACCTGGACACTGGCATCCGGTGTGTCAGTTATGCCATTGCCGGGAGAAGGGGAGATAGCCATGACACCCGAAGGAAAAGTCAAGGCTCAAGTGAACAGGGCTATAGCTACGCTCGATAAGCGTATCTACAAGTTCATGCCGGTGCAGACCGGTTATGGGAAGAAGACCCTGGACTATCTGCTTTGTGTCAATGGCCATTTCGTGGCCATTGAAACAAAGTCCCTGGGAAAGGATTTTACGCCCTTGCAGGAACAGTGCGCTGAGGATATATGCGCTGCGGGAGGCCGTGTGTTTCTCGTAGACGGCCCCATCTCTCTCGCTACAGCCATGGCCCACATACATACCCTATGCCGATAATCGTATCCAAAGCTAACAGGTCGCTGGTGGTACCAGCGACCAACTCTATTCTCAACCTGATCCCGGACCATATCTCGCTCCGGGAGAACGGGCGGATTATTGTCCCGCACGATCTGCGGACCACCATCATTCTCAAGCACCTGGGCTATGACGTTCCCAACCCGATGCTGACCTATTACGATTGGTGCGGCGGCAAGCCGTTCGCTATCCAGAAGGCGACGTGTGCCATGCTGACCCTCAACCCGCGGTCCTACGTCCTGAACGACATGGGCACGGGCAAGACCAAGGCCGCGCTTTGGGCCTGGGACTACCTGAACAAGGAGGGGTATGCGCAAAAGGTGCTAATCGTCGCCCCGCTTTCAACTCTGAATTTCGTGTGGCTGCGGGAGGCGTTCGCTACCCTGCCGCATCGCAAGGTGGCAATATTACATGGCCCCAAGAGCGTACGGCTGCAACGGTTGGCCGACCCCGAGGCTGAAATTTTTGTGATCAACCATGACGGGCTAAAGGTGATTGAGAAGGAACTGGCGGAACGGACGGACATTGACACGCTCATTCTTGACGAGTTGGCCGTGTATCGCAACAACTCCGCCCGTTCAAAGAACATGCGTAATTTCGCGAAACGGTTCCCTTGGGTCTGGGGCATGACGGGCCGCCCGATGCCTAACACCCCCACTGACGTATGGGCCCAGTGCCGCATCGTTACCCCGGCCACCGTGCCGAAGTATTTCCGGCTTGCCCGTGACATGCTGATGGTCCGCAAGAACCAGTTCCTCTGGCTACCAAAGCCGGACGCGGTGAACACGGCGTTCAAAATGATGCGGCCTCAGTCGCGGTTCAGCCTGGACGATGTGCTTGAACTGCCCGAGTTGGTTGTGCCGCCGCCACGGGATGTGGAGTTGAGCCCTGAACAGGACCGGATTTATACCCGCATGGTGCGCGAGTTCCGGGCGATGGTGGAAGAGAAGGTCATTACCGCGGTCAATGCCGGGGTGGCCATGTCCAAGCTGCTCCAGGTGGCCTGTGGGTACGTGTACACCAAGAACCCGGAATACGTGACATTGGACAGCACTCCACGGCAGACGGTGCTACTGGAAATCATAGAAGAGGTTGAGGGGAAGTTGTTGATCTTCGTCCCGTATCGTCATGCCCTCGCTGGCCTGTCCGCATTGCTCACCACTGAAAAGGTCGATCACGCGGTAGTCCACGGGGGCACGACGAACCGGGACGAGATATTCAACTTGTTCCAAAACACTGATAAATACACGGCTTTATTGGCCCACCCGAAATGTTTGGCACATGGTTTGACTTTAACGGCGGCAAGGACAATAGTGTGGTATTCACCAACTGCCTCCCTGGACTTGTATGAGCAGGCAAATGCCCGTATCCGGCGAGTGGGACAGCTTCACAAGCAGCAAGTGCTACATCTCCAAGGAACTGCGGTCGAGAAAAAAATATATCGTTTGCTACAAGGTAAACAACGGATACAAGATCAGTTTCTCAAGATGCTTGAGGAAGGTACACCAGATATAGGAGGCTAAAATGACGGACGTACCAAGTGTAGCAGGAAGCGTGAATAAGCGTGTTGATCAGTACATTCAACTGCGCGACAAGCTGAAGGAAATGGATAAAGAGCATGAAGAGAGGCGAAAGCCTTTACTCGATCTTCAGACTGTCTTGTCAGGTTGGTTGACGGAGTTCTTGGAAAAGACAGATGGTACAGCTATCAAGACAAAATCTGGCACGGTGTATCTCTCTACTCGATACTCCGCGTCCCTTGCAGACCCTGAGGTGTTCTTTCAGTTCGTGCTGGCGAATGAGGCATACGAACTACTTGACAGGCGGGCTAATAGTACTGCATGTAAGGACTACGTGACCGAGAAAGGTTCGCTACCCCCAGGGGTCAATCTCACTGCTATCAAGACTGTTGGAGTTCGTCGCGCTTAACATAGGAGGTCCTCATGGGCCAAGAAGTCGATCTGTTCAAAAATGCCCCAATGCCGGCAGCCTTCGCTGCTCTAGGCGCTCAACATGAGACTTTAGCCGAAGGTATCGGCCAGTCATACGCAGTTATCGGGTACAAAGGTAAAACCTGGAGCATTCGTTATCGTGGCGAACGCTACAACTTTACCCGCGCCGACGATGGCGAGCCCCTCAGCTACATTGATGTGATTATCCTACGACAGGGACACACCAAGTCGAAGTCATTCTATAAGTCCAAGGAAGAAGGCGGCGGGTATGACCCCGAAGCATCCGAGGGCAAGCGCCCTGTCTGTGCGTCCCTTGACGGTATTACGCCTGATGCGGACGTGCTGGAGAAGCAGGCGGACCACTGCGCTATCTGCCCACGTAATGTGTGGAAGACCAGTGCAGACGGCAAGAAGGGCCGGGACTGTACGGACTATAAGCGCCTAGCCGTGCTTATCGCTCCTGCGCTCTCGGCCCGCATTGTCGGGTCCCCGTTGCTTGAGCCGGTGTTCCTGCGGGTACCCCCGGCGTCATTGAACGGCCTCGCCAAGTACGGCGAGACTTTGGACAGTATGGGACGGCATTATGTCAGTCTGGTCACACGTATCAGCTTCGACCAGGAGAAGCCGCATCCCGAGTTCAAGTTCAAGGCACAGACCCCGCTTGGCGATGCCGAGGCCGCTATTGTGCTACCCTTGCGGGATAGCCCGATTGCGCTCCGTATCACGGGCGAGGACCAGCATGTAGAAGCAGTACAGCGCCTTGAACAGACGCAGGTTCTCAAGCAGGTTGAAAAGCCGAAGCCTCCGGTTGAGGTGGTTAAGCCTAAACCAGAGCCAGAACCCGAAGGTACAGGGTTCGAGGTCCTGACGAACGGTAATGCTGCGGCGAAGACTGTGGCTGCCCCCGTTCAAGTTGAGCAGACCTCGGAAGACACTGGGGAAGCTACGGAGTCAGATGCGGCCCTAGATGCAAAAGTGGCGGCCATGTTGGCGTCAAAATAAGGGTCCATCGTGCGACAGCCCCGTATATGGATCGTTTGGGTTTTCATCGCGTTTTTGGTTCTGTTTGGCGAGCCAATTGCGCAGTGGTTGACGCAACCTCCCGCGCAGCAATCTGAATGGGAATGTCGCCCATACCCCGGATACTGCGACATTGATAGGGATTGGCGTCCTAAATCCGGAAAGCGTTGGAAATGAGCCAGATACGGGAATTTATGTCCCGAGTTGTCCCTTGGCCCAGGGCCGGGGAGCCGGGCTATATTGATCTGATCTACACAATAACAGCCAAGACTGGGGATAAAGTTTTTTGGTCTGGCAAGCCAACACGAACGCTTGACGGCTTCATGGAACAGACGGCATGGGCCGCGAAACAGCCATTTGTGAAAGACATATATTACTGCCTGTCTTTGCAGTCTGCTATGCGAACAGACAAGAACGGGAAAGAAAAGCCTATTCGGCTCCAAGCGAATGCTATAGCCCTAAAGGCAATTTGGCTTGATGTGGACGTAAAGGACCCGCCGAAAGGCTATACGTCAATAATGGAAGCCCTTGATGCGGTTGGGCAATTTGTGCATTCCGCAAACCTCCCCATGCCTACCGCAATTGTGAGTTCTGGGGGCGGATTACATGTTTATTTTCTCAGTAATCGTTCTCTCACACTAGACGAATGGAGGCCATATGCTGAAGGGCTTAAAAATGCGGCGCTCAAGTTTGGGCTGCGTTGCGACGCTGGTTGCACTATTGATAGTGCTAGAGTGCTTCGTCTATCTGGTACTTTTAACTGTAAAATTGACCCCCCACGTCCCGTAAAGCTTCTGGGACTACAGGAGACTGACTATGATTTTAGCATCGCTCTTAGCACGCTTCCACCGATGGCGGCTCATTCGGAACGCAAATCGGGAACTGGCGCAGTGGCACCTGGATATGAAAGCTGGGCAGACAAAGGCACGCCTGCTGCATTTGCAGGGCTTAAAGCAGAAAGCCTCGCGGAAGGGCTCCAAAAAGAAGACCGCCCGCTCGACCCGAAGCCGATAATGAAAGGTTGCGCATTCCTGCGGAATGCGCTTCTAACCGGAGGTAAAGACTATGACCAGCCGATGTGGAACCTCACGACCCTCGCCGCGACGTTTTTGGAAGAGGGGCATAGTCTTGCGCATAAGATGGGGCGAGGACATGCCGAGTACGATGTTGCAACTAGCGAGGCCCTTTGGGAGCGCAAACTTAAAGAACGTAAGGATCGACTTCTTGGATGGCCCAGCTGTAAAGCCATACAAGCTAGTGGCTGTACGGCCTGCGCGACGTGCCCGCACTTCAAAGAAGGTAAATCCCCCCTTCATCTCGCGCTCGCGCCACCGTCCAAGCCCGTCATTTCGCAAGTGGCTGGCCAACCTGTAAGCACCCTGATGCCTGAGGGGTTCGGAGTTGACAAAGACGGAAATATATGCAAGGTGAAACTGGAAGAACAGGAGGAAGGTCCCCCGCTTCCGATCTATACCAAGATTTTCACTTGCCGGATATCGTCCCCTTGGGCGTCTTCCGGCCCTCATGAATTGCACTTTACGGCTAGCGTCGATAAAGGGCATGTATCGCAAATAGATATAGAACTTGAAGTAATTCAAGCTGGCGGACCTGACTTGTTACGAACCCTAGGCCGTGCGGGAGTTAAGTGTTATCCTCCCGGCGTCCGCTACCTCACGGAGTTTCTCATGGCGTGGCTTACAAAACTGCATGATGCACAAGAGTCCGTTATCTCTGTTCCATTCGGCTGGTGGATGGACAAACCTGATCCCCTTAAAGATGCAGCCCGACACGGGTTTGTGTACGGCGGCCTGATTATGAAGGACGATGGCTCCGATGGCCCATCGGGCATGGGGGACAAAAACCTCCGGGCGATCTATCAGCCTGTCGGCAACATTGACCCGTGGGGTAAAGCGTGCCGCATGGTGAACGCCCAGAAGCGCCCGGAGCTGGATGCCATTATTGCCGCGGCGTTTGCGTCCCCGCTAATGGTCACCACCGGCGAGTATTCCGCCCTATTGAGCGTCTGGGGCCCCACTGGGGTCTGTAAGTCAACGGCGCTAAAGGTTGGGCTCGCGGTCTGGGGCCACCCGAAGAAGGGTAAGGAAACAACCAACTCAACTTCCAAGTCGGTCATCCACAAGATGGGCCAAATCCGCAATCTGCCCGTGTTTTGGGACGAAATCCGCAATAAGGAAGTCCAGAAACACGTCTACAACACCTTCTTCAACGGGTCTGAAGGTGTCGGCGGGGGACGGTTGACCTCTAATATCGAGCAGCGGGATAAGGACGACTGGCAAAACCTATTAGTCACTTGCTCCAATATAAGCATGGTTGACTACGTGGTGTCCGACCAGCGTACGACCACTGCGGGTATGTATCGAGTGTTTGAGTACAACATTCTCAAACTGGACAATGCGCCGGGCCAGATTAATACAATCGACGCCAGCCGCATGACCCAGGAACTCGAACACAACTATGGGCAAGTGGGGCTCAAGTATGCTCGCTTGCTGGCCAATAGCCCAGATGCTTCGGATGAATTGACAAAGGGTATCTGCAATAGGTTCGCGGCGTCCGTTCAAGCGACGAAAGAGGAAAGGTATTGGGTCGCGGTCTGCGGGACGTTGCTCGCCGGTGCTGGGTACGCCAATCTCTTCGGTGCCCAGATTAATACCGACGCCCTCACGGAGTTTCTGAAAGTTGCCTATCAGGCCAACCGGGCCCGCATGGTTGATGAAGCGACGGAAGGCGGATCGCGGATCAACACCGATGAAGCCCTGACAGGGTTCTTACAGGCGAACATTGAAAACGCCCTCTTTACGGGGACGTTCCCCATGGGGCGCGGGAAGCCTAAGCAGGTGTCGTTTATATTCGGCCCCGACCAGAACCGTCCGCGGCCTATTCATGTGCAGTGGGCAGTAGATGATCGTTTGCTCCGGTTTTCGCGCCGGGTGTTTGCCGCCTATCTACGCGACACTAATACCTCCCCGGTGCAGATTACAAATAGCTTGAAAGAGCTATATAAGGCAGAGACGATTATAGCTATTCTCGGAGCTGGTACGTCCTACAGAACCGGGCTCCAGGAACATGTTATACAAATTCCCGTACCTGTTGGGTCGATCCTGGAAAGTGCCATGTTGGCGCATACCCCGCACGAAGTGGAAGACTTGCAGCCTGCGGGAGTGGTAGCTTGAAATGGCTAGGACCAGCGCTGTTGCTCACCCTGTTGCCTTTAACGGCACCAGATGGGGCAACGCTCTGGTTCTCGCCAGATGACGTGGGCCCGTTCCGGCTAGGGGCTGGGAGCGGGACTGGGTGCAAATGGACCACTATTTACACGGGGGGTAGTGACCAGATATTCTGCGTGAAAGAGACGCCCGAGAAACTTAAACAAATGCTGGACGCAGTTGAACCAAAAGAAAAGAAGAAAAAATGAATAGCACCCTCATAGAGATGATCCTGAACAACCTAATGTCGTTGTTCCCGTTCGTCATTGTAAAGAGCTATGAGCGTGGCATCCGGTGGACGGTTGGCAAGAACCCACAAGAAATGATGCCGGGGATACATTGGAAAATATGGTTCGTGCATCAGTATGAGGCCTACGAAATAGTGGATGACGTGATTGACCTGCCTGTCCAGTCGGTGATCACAAAGGACAAGAAGCTGGTGTGCTTCAAAGTGAACATAGGCTACCGGATTGTTGACGTTGTAGCGCACGGCTGTGGGGTGCAGGACTTCGTGGAAAGCACCGCCGGGCTTGCCATGACCCATCTAGCCCAGCGTGTACGGGAATTGACCCTAGTCGATCTGGAAGCTGATCTGAAGGTGCTGGAAAAGTCCCTGGAAGGGACATTAACCACCCGCATGAAGAAGTGGGGTACCGAAGTGTTCAACGTAGGCTTCACCGATTTTGCCGAGGTTCCCCAGCAGATGCGAATATTCCTTGATAGCAAGGCTCTCGCTGGCGCAGCCCCTCTCTCACACGGTTAAGATTTTGGCTTAACCGTCTTCAGGGTTTTGGAAGCGCCTTCTTTCTCGGATTTGCCCTTCGTATAGTCCTGCGTTTCCTTGTTCGTGACGAACGGGGACCCTTCCTTAATGAAGTCCCGGACGCGGCCCAGCACAGGGCCCCCAGCGGCGTATGAAGTGGTTTGAGGATGCATCCCTTTGCTCAACATGGCTGTACCTTTATCTTTCGAGTTGAAGTCACGTCCTACGGACTGGGGAACTCCCCCGTACCCGCCCTTGGTATGTGCAGCGGCGGCCATTAACCGGGCTTGAGCTGGTGAACTACTTGGCATTTGTACCTCCTATTGGTTAACGCTTTCTTTATCAAACTCTTCCCGAAGCTGCCGTTTCACCTTCCCGTGAATGCCACGGTTGGTGATGACGAGGCGGTTGAATTGGGCTCTGCCATCCTTTGTATCCTGGGCCAGCTGCTTGGTAAGGATTGCCTGGTCAGTAATAGGCAGCTGGCTGAAAAAGAATGGTATATCAGACCCGGGCCGTTGATTACGGATCGCATTGTTGCCCTCGCCGGTGCTACGGAGCGCCTCGTTTGCCTTTTGTTCAGCGACTTTATCACCACTTTGGATAGCCTGGAACTTAGCGTTTCGCGCGTCTTGTCGCTGTTGAGCAATATTTTTCCCACCAAAGATGCTCTTTACGAGCCCGGTCCCGCTGATTTCATAGGGCCGCTCCGAGGGGGCGCTATGTTCCCGATACAAGTTCATAATCTGGCCATCTAAACCGGGCCGGTTGACATAAGCCGGCGCTGGCGCTGCGCCTAAATAGGCGGCAATAGTATCTTTGGTACCCCCGCCTAGCTGTTTGGACCGATTGGCGTTTGTAATCGAGATAGGGCTAAAATGTCTACCTAATTCACTGTCAGCAAGTTGCAATGCTGTCATGAAGGGGGACGCATGAACACTGTACATTTCGTTTCCCAAGCTATCCTTGTTCTGGAAGGCCTCGACAATAGGCTGTATAATCAGCTTATTGTAGAGAAGCTGGCTAAACCCCTTCACCACTGAGTCCGACTCAGTGACGTGGCTTTGTAACATCGGCCCTTCCCGGGTATTGAACGGCAGTGTGTATCTGCCGGGGGAGCCGTCTGGATTGGTGTTTCCGTTTTGCGGATACGAATAGTCAAGGCCTTTTGGTGGTTTCCCACTAAGCATATAGCTCAAGGCACCCCCAAACAGTAGGCTAGTGGCAACATAAGTCATCACATAGGTACCGCTGTTGGAGTGTTTATATAGCGTCTGTTGCAGGCTCGTCCCTTGCCGCTCTTTCCCTGCTGCTTCCAGGGTAGCGTCGTGCAGATACGTGCCAGCCTGCTCCATCGTTTTGCCACCAGCCCGCATGATAAGGTTTCGCGCCGCCCCCGCCAGCTGGTTGACCATCCCTAACTGCCAGCTTAGGGACAAGAAGCTACCTACGCCTACATCGCGTGCAATGGGTTTCCAGAGCATGGACTTGTAATTCATTTCACCATAGCGTGAATGAATATTACTACCGATCATCCGCATTACAGAGTCGCGCCTTCGGCTATCGCTGAGTAAGTCTGGGTCCATCCTCAGTGCCCTCGCCGCCGCGTTTTGAAACGCGGCCATTTTTAAGTCAGGTATCCAGTTCGTAAACATACCGGCGGACGCTTTTTGTAGGGCCACTCGGCCAAGCGCTAACGCAGCAGTCGGGTACTCGCCTCGATCCCACGCATTCGATAATACCCTATCCGCTATAATACGTTCAGCGGGGGGCTGTTCTCGGAGCATACCCGCGGACTCGGCTAGTGCCTGCCACCGTTTTTCCGCAGGGGTACGGTCGGCCTCAGGTTTTTTCCACCACTGCACCATTTGGCTATTTTTAGCAGCTTCTTGTGCTGTCCCCATCTTGGTCTGGGCATACTTTTCACCTAGTCCCAGTGGCATTTTGTCAAGGGGAAGCATAAGAAACGGTTGCGTAGCCGAATTTTTTAACGCCGTCTTGATCTGTGTGTATGCCTCACCCGGTGAGTTAAACCCTTCATGCATGGCCCCTGTAAGGTTTTCCGCTAGGTTAATGCCGAGGACGTGGACCGGATGGAACGCGGTAAAGATCAGTTCTATAGGAACCCATACCGCTTTGGCTTTCAACCAAAACCGGTACATAGAGCCGCCGACATTGGGGGCGTTTCGTAAGCCGGTATTCGCCACTGCGTTCTCAAATGAGGGTACGCCATCGGCGTGGATAAACCAGGTGTTATGATCCGGCGCGATATATTGTTTGCCGTCGGTATTAGGCCAATTTTTTTGGGCACCACTAGCATCCATCTCGGGTACTGCTAGCCCATATTCTTCTAGTTTTCGCAGGCTGCCGATCAGCATGTGGAAGTCTACTGACGCTGCATAGCGGGCTCCAAGCAAATCGGCTATGCTTTCATAGCGGAGCTTAAACCCATGGGCTAACGCCGCCTGCACAGTATCAAACACCCGCTCTTGCTGGAACGTGGTTGACCCAACAGTTGGGGTTCGCGCCGCGTTGCGTGCCAGTATCCACTTTTCTACTGACATACCATTCACTTTTGTATTGCCAAAAAAGTGGGGAACATATGTCTTGATGTACTCGGCGGTGCTACCGTATTTAAGGTCCTCCCGAAACATTTGGTCCAGAGGCTCACGGAACAGGGGGGCCATATCGGCCAGAAGGGGCGCGCGGTCCGGCGCAACCCCGCTCTTACCAAGCTGATCGAGCAACTCTGCCTTATTAATTGGGCGCGGCCCTACACCCGATAATGGTTCGGTATAGGCTGCGGTCTTCTCCATGGCGTCGAGGAACCCGAAAAACTCTTTCGGCGTTGATGTTTTATCTATTTCGTGCCATGTAGCGTCGAACATCTCGCGCCCATCGGTCTTCATAACGTCGCCGTGGGTCAGCATCTTTGTCATAATAGACTTGGCTATGCGCTGCGGGTCGTTCCATGTTGCCCCAAACCACTCGCTGGATAACCTGCGGAACATATCGGCTTTTGTCTTTAGGTCGGCGTGAATACGGTCGGTATTGAGCGATCCTGCCTCGTCCCCCAGAAACTTACTAGGAAGGTCCTTCAGTCGTAGGGCGTCGGGACTATCAATCGTTTCAGCATTAGGGCGATAGGCGGCCTTATCCGTGCGGGCTTTCACCTTGTCGGCAGAGGCCAGGGCTGCCTTGATTACATCATCAGTGAGGGGGATAGACCGCCCTGTACCGCTTTGTGGCTCGGGCAGAGGGGCATCGGGAGAGCCGCGCTTTACGAGCGACGCTGCCTCCCTGACCCGCGGGTTCTTTTCAGCCAGTTCTTCAGCACTACGATCCCACCGGGCTGCGGCTGCCTTCTTGTCAATGGCCGCAATCAGATTGGGGACTACCTTTTCGGTATCCGTCTGTATTTGGTCGCGCCCCGCAGCGGTCGATAGGTCGTGGGTCTTACCTAGGTCTTGCATGTCGGCGGTGAGGTTTTTCTCGACTTCCGCTTCCGACCGCTCCCTCGCTTCGGTAAGGGTTTCCTGCGGGACGGCTTCTTCAGGGTTTCCCTTGAAGCTAATATCGCTTTCAATGCGGCGAGTTCCCAGGGTGTTGGTGGCATTTGGGTCATCCTTCAATGCGCCGCGAGCGAGTGTTTCATTTGTACTAAACTCCAGCGCTTGCTCTGGCGTTGTAGTTTTGGTTTGGAGCATATTGTGGGCCTCGCGCAGCAGTTCCCATGCTGCGGGCTTCTCGCGGGCCTTATATGCATCGAGGGGGCTTGTCCCCCCATTTGCCGCCGTTGCATGGTCGAGCATATTTTGTACGCGAACCCGCAGGGCGGCTATCTCGGAAGGTGTGGTCGCTGGCCGATTGGACTTATCTGGGAAGGCATTAATTGCCGCCGTCGATACGTCGATTGCCCTCTGCTTTGCCGCCGCGTCCTCCGGAGCGACCTGGACCCCCGAGCCTTCTAGCGTGGTCCGGTTGGCCTTATTCCGCATTTGGGTAAGAACAGCCCGGATACCCGGGATGTTATCACTTTCGATAACATCCTGCATACGTTGGCGAGTATCCTGGGGCAGATCGGTACGCGCATCCAGCAATTTCTGGGCAGCGTCCTTCCCTGGCACCACTTTTGCTGGGGCCTCCTGCGCCGCCGGTTCGCCCATGCCCATATCTACAACAGGCCGCACCCGGTTCGCCGGCTGCACGCTGGTAGGCTTGGTTTGAAGCGGAATAGTATCAGCAGCGGCGCGAGCCTCGGCTTCTTGTCGTGCTTGCACCCTTAGTGCCGCCTTGGTTGGCCCAGCTTCAATCGCTGCCTGGGCCGCTGGCGGCGCGGTTTCACCCGTTCGCAGGCCGTCCATGGTTTTTTGATAGGCAGCTGGGTCATAACCCTTCTGTTTCAACCAGTCGTTCTCTGATGGAATGCCGACCTTATTGGTGGCGTCGTCAAGGCTGAGCCCCTTTTCCGTACCTAACTGTGTAGCGCGTTCACGCACGGCCAGGGGTTCTGCCGGGTTCAAGGTCTTATCGCCTACCTGGATGCTCTCTGGCACCTTGGCGGATAGTTGCAAGGTCTTACCGTCCGGGCTCATTTGGCTAAGCTTGTCGCCAAGGTCCGCGGTTTCGACCCTGAGACCTTGTAAATGCGGATCGGTCCATTGAACCGTTCGCAAATTGGGGTTCGTAGCTGGCGCGGCGGCCCGTTCAGGAGCAGCTTCTTCCGCAGGCGTAAGAGGTTGGTCGTGTCCGGCCTGTTTAGCCTTGATGTTTTGCAACGCTTCGGCTTGGGCTTTTGCATCAGTGGTTGCTGCAATGTCCTGAGCGTGTTGTGCGTCAAGCGTAGGCAGGCGATCTGAAATTGGGGATTGACCAGCCGGCGGGGGTTCAGCCGCCGGCGCTGGCATTTGCTCAGCCGCCCGGGCCGCTGCCTCCATGTCAACTCCAGGCTTACGTTGTGTCGTAATAGATGGCTTATCGCCGCTTGGTGGCTTCAAGGCAGAAGCTTCAAGGGACTTGTCAAGAACCCCCAAGGTTGCTTCGTCTAGCCCGGTGGCTGGATCGAGGGTTGCCATGGACTTAGAGCCTTCAGTAGGCTCAGGTTTCTTGGCATATGTACCCTTGTTACCTTGGTCACGTATAGGTGGGCTGGTGTCATTGCCCACGTCCGCAGTTTGGGATGGTGGAGGCGGACTTTCAGACACTCCAATAGCGGCCCGCGGCGGTACAGAGAACCGTTCACCTAGCGCAGCCAGTGGCTTCCCAATGCCCCAGGGCTTGTCCGTAAGCCCCATCACGGCGGCATTGGCAGCGACTTCTGTCGGATCAATGTGCCCAGTTTGAGCCTCTTGCTGCAACGCCGAGAACCCGGCACCAGCAGCGGCCATAGGCAGGCGGGTCTTCAACGCGAGTTGCATACTGGGCCGGCCTGTGGCAAGCCACGGTAAGACGCCGCCAACCACATCAGACGTGGGGTTTGCTTCCTTGTTTGCTTCTAGTTGAGCGCTTTCGTCAACCCCCAAGGCCGTTTGGATAAGGTTCGATGCCTTTTGTAGGACATAGCCAGCGATGCCACCAGCAGCAAAACCACCAGCAATACCGCCAACAATCGGAGCAGCAGGTGCAAGAGGGCCAAGAAAGGGCGCAGCAGCCAGACCCCATTCTGTACCTTGCGCCGCGCCAGCCACCATCGCTGGAATTGAGCCAAAAGCCGCAGGGGCTTCATGAAGGCCACGTCGCAGGGCGGTTTCGGTTTCACCTTGGGCTGGTGGTAGGGCACTATATGCTCCGCTGTTGGCCTCATCGGCACTAATGGCTTGTGGGGCCGGCGCAGCAGGCGGCGGGGTGGCGCTATAGTCCCCCTTATTCGCTTCATCGGCGCTAATAGCTTGCGGGGCTGGTGCCGGCGGGGCAGCGGTATAGTCTCCGCTGTTGGCGTCGTCGGCGCTAATAGGCTGAGGGGCGGATACAGCAGGCGGCGGGGTGGCGCTATAGCCCCCATTATTCGCTTCATCCACGCTGACAATTGGAAGCTGGGGGTCCGCCACGGCCTATCCCTCTTATTGGATAATGTGGGGGTTACCCTGTTTATCATATACTGTTTGCCCGCTGGTGAACCGCCCAGCTGGTGCTGCGCCTGTAGCTGACTGTGGCGCTTGCGGGGCCTGTGGCGCTTGCGGCGCTTGCGGCTGCTGACCTTGCGGCGGCTGTGTTTGCAGGGCCCGCGCGGTTATATTATCCGACAGCTGCTGCTGAACAGGGGTTAGTTTGTTACCAGCCATAGCGTCGGAAGTAAGCAACTTGATTGCACCACTTTGTTCGTGCCAATATTGGTCATTTTGGGCCCGCGTGTAAATGCCCAGCAGTTGGGCCTTTGTTTGGGCATCCCAATGCGAGGACTCGGCATCGGTGCGGTATCTACTGGAAGCCGCTCGCTTGTCATCAGACTCCGACTTGGCCTTAGCTTTCGCGGCTTCGTCCGCAGTCTTGGTTGCGCTTTCCTCCCGAGTAGCCCGTTGCTTTTGTAAAAAGTCAAGCCGATCCGAAGAGTCCACCATTGGCCACCGCGCTTTCGCATATGCGATTTCTTGAGGGGTGTTCCCAGATGCCTTTTGGTAGTCGAACATAGAACCTGCCTGCTGGGTTCCCGCGCCGCCAGGCTGGGCCGCAGGGGCCGGGTGGTCTATGCCTGGGCCAAGGGGGTTAGCCGCGGAGCCAGCCGCGGGAGGTTGCTGGGGGGCCGCACCTCCTTGCTGGGCCTGCGCGTTGCTGGCTTGCTGTGGGGGCGTACCTGGGGTTTTGGCGATATCGGCCAGAACGGCTGGGCCTTTATGGGCATAAACAGCGTCAAACTGCCCCTTCGTGCCTATGTTCACCCAATCGTTCATTTGAGCCGGCGTCAGGTCAATATGATCTGCCTGAACCCGCATCGTTTGCTCGTCCCCCCCTGCCGCTTTTCCTGGTTCAATGTCAGCCCGATACCCGTTATTTATACGAGAAAATTTAATGCTTGAGCCATCTGGCATATGGGGGTATGCAGCATTGGCATGCTCGACCACTGCATCGGGGTCCGGTGGCTTCCCGTTTGCGCCGTTAAGCGCCGCTCGCGCTGAGTTCTGTTCATGGTCCCAGATTTTACGATAGTACTGGTTAACACCAAAAGCCGCTTGAGGACCATCCTTTTCCATAGCCGCTTTAACCGCGGCCACATTGCGCTCATTCACGGGCAAACTGTTCTGGGGGTCGCCCGCGTTCTTATATTTCTCGACGGTTTGGGCGGATAGCGCGCCTTTACCTTTAAGGTAGTCCTGCATCGACAAGCCGCCATTTCCTCCTTGATCCCCCGCCGGGTTGCCTGGCGCGGGTTGTGGCTGCTGCTGTGGCTGCTGGTCAGTAGGAATAGCGCCGGTGGGCGCAGGAGGCATAGGGCCAGGATCACTATCAGACCCATTCGCCGGGTCTTGATCGTCAGGAACAGCGCCGCCTGCGTCATAGGACTTCGTTCCGACATTCCCAGTATCTGTTGGGAGAACTGGCCCACCGGTGGCAAGGGATTGGTTACCTGTGTCGGCCTGGGAGGACTGACCACCACCCGGCAAGTAGTCACGCGGATCAAAAGGTTTCGGCTGCGGCGGTGGCAAGGTGCCGGGCTTCGGCGGAATTGGCCGTGGTGCGTTCTGATTGTCGGCCACGTTCAATGGAATAGCGGGCGTTTTCGTTGGGAAGGGGTTAGGGTTCGGCTGATCACCACCGGGGCCCGCTGGCTTTGCCGGAATGTTTCCAGCCTGCTGCCCCGTGCCCATGACCAATTGCCGGCCATAGGCCATTGCAGCATCAACCGCGTCACTACCGTTCCCGCCCTGGTCGCTCCCTGGATCGGGCTGATCGGCGTCATCGGGAATAGCGCCGCCGGCGTCATAACTTCTGACCTTCGAGCCTTTGCCGTACGTACCCTTGTTACCTTTGTCCCGCGTTGGGGGGTCCGTATTATTGCCTACGTCTGCCGTTTGCGATGGCGGCGGTTCACTCTCCGAGACGCCTATCGTTCCCACCTTTGGGTCCCACGCCTGTTTGGCTTGGTCAGATGCTTTATAATTTTTTAGATTTGGTTGGGCAAAGCGTGGCATGTCTTATCCCATCGCCGGTTGTGTTTGGCCACTAGGGGGAGAGCCCTGCGCCGGGGCCGATAACCGGGCCTTACGCGCCGTGGCAATTAACTTCTGAAAGAACTCTTGCCCCTTCCACAGGGCCACGTCCTTGGGCACCACAAACTCGTTGGCATTCACGTTGGCATGGATATCATCGGTCTGCTGGCCATTGCTAGGACTGGCACTGGGGGGCGCTATACCCCCCTGTTGGAGGTTGATCGCGCCGCCCACCGCGCCACCTTGAGCGAAGCCGGTATAACTATTCGTAGGATCGCCCGCGCTATCGCCCCACCCACTACCGGCGTCCCCGCTCGGTGCGCTGCCATCATAGGAGGGATCAAACACGCCCCCGGTATTAGTGGCACCAGGAGTGTAGGTATCTCCGGTACTATAGCCGCCATATAGGCCTGCATAGGGGTCCGTTGCGCCACCACTGTAAATGCTCGTATCCGTAGGATTGGTCGATCCCGGCCCGATTACAGAGTTGGATGGGTCGCTGAATGGGTTCGTTGGCCCGGGATTAGCTCCTACCATTGATGGGTCCCAGACCGAGTTATCTACCGTACCGTAGGACCCGGAATTGGCTGGTGCGCTGGCACTACTTGAGTTAGGAGAAGATGGCGGAAGCCGCGACAACCCGCTGCTATAACTACCCGTTACGGGGGCTGGCGAGCCACCGCCGGTGCCAGCGACCGTTGGCATGGTGTAGGGTACGCTGCTGCTGAGTCCTTTATTTATAGCAGCGGTATTGGTTGCCTGCATACTGGCAAGATTGGCCGCGTTTATAGCCTGGTCGTTCGCTGCCATAGCATTATTCGCAGCAAGGCTGGGGTTCGTTATATTAGTGTTCACGGCAGGGTTATACATCGGCGGATATTTGATACTTGCCGCGGTTTGCAGGGCCTGGTTACCCACTTGCGCGCTCTGGATAGCCGAGTTCGCTACTTGCTGCTGTAGGCCCAACCCCGCCGCCCGGGTCTGTAGGACGGCGTCGTTCGCTGCCCCTGCCTGGGTTGCCGCGGTCCGGCCCCGCTCGGCGCTATCCAGCTCGGCATAACGGCCACTGGAGGGGTCAATGCCGAAGGCCTGAAGGTCCTTGAGGGAATTGGTGCGCTGGGCTTCCCCGGCCTGCGCTGCCCCGGAGGACGCCATGCCAGCTACCTGGGTCTGATAGCCTGGGCTTAAGTCTTGTCCAGCCGCCGAAGATATAGAGTTTTCAGCAGGTTGGAAGTTACTATCATAGTTGGCGTAGGCTGTATTAGCATAGCCTTGCGCCTGGCTACCAACTTGCTGTAAAAAGGCAGCTAGACTGGGGTCGTCGGGGATCATGGATAGCCCTCAATAGTAAATGCCCCCCTACTTCTAATGAATTAGGGTAAAGATTGAGTTACCCGAGCGTGGGGGGCTTGGGGCTCAATGGTCCCGTTTTTTTCGGGTCCGGGTTTGTCACCAAGTTCCGCGGTGGGGTCTGGAGGGGGGTTGTACCAATCCGGTCATAAAACTGGATAGCCCGCTGCAACTGGGCGACCCCCTCTGGTGGGAAGGTTGGATTGGTTAAGGCTTTAATTGCGCCAGCGCGGTCAAATGGCATAAGGGGGCCCCCGGTTAGCTTTGGTGGGTATAGGCACATCCCCCGTGGTATCCCATAGCTTTGGGTCCAATTGGCCCCCGGCTATATTAACGGCATAGGCAGGGTGGAATGCCCACAAGGTATAGCCATAATTGGCTGTTCCGCCAGCTGTACCAGAGGGATATATGGATTGACCTTGCCACCATCCAGCCGGCGGTAGACCCGCCGCGAAGTCCTGAATGTCTACGTTATAGTCCCAGCGGCCAATGACCCCATCCGTAGTGACTGGGCCATCTACCATTTTAATAGGGAATTTCCAGTCCTGGTTAGGGCCCGGGTATGATGCATTGATCGCAACCTCATATGGTGCTCCCGTGATAGCATCGCGCCATTCTGCAAAGAATAATGGCGAAACCGACCAATTCATCGCTACTTCGCCTTTATTATAGGCATTAGTTGTGTCGTTCCATGCCTTGAGGAACTTTGGCGCTATGGTGTCCTGTACCTTTTGCGTCGGCATTAGGTAGATTTTTTGACCGGGGTTGAGTGGGTCTAGTTTCCATGGCTGTTCCTTGTCCAGCGCCATAATTTGCCAGATATTCGGACGGAAGCCACCATAGCCACTGCTCGGGTCGAAGTACCGATGCTGTGGCGGTTGCAGGAAATTCAACTTGGTGCAGCTCCCCCCACTGTTTACGTAGGCGTCCCACGCGGCGTCGTTAAGGCTTTTGAACCCATACGGAGCTAGTAGAGCGCCATTTGGCATGACGCCATGAGCGCTAGCCTCCCCTATCCGCGGCAAGCGTAAATAGTTGCCGGGGACGGGTGGCGGGTAATAGTCAGTACCGAAGGGTTCACCTGTGCAATAGGGTTCTTCGCAGTAAGGGAAGCCGCGCAGTGCCGTGTATGGGTCTCCAATATGCCCATCATACGATATACTGCTCCATTCATAAGGCTGTGTGATCGGCGTATATGCCCACCACGGGCCGCCCTTACTGGGAAAGTTGAGGTCCACGATGGTATCCAGCCAGCCGCCGGCATAGCCGGTGCTTGGGTCCTGATCTATTATCAGGTCTTGATCGGGAAAGGCGTCTATATAGGTAACCATTATCGGTTCCAGGTCCACAGTTCGCCCGTGACGCTGTCCTTAAAGGTCATCGTGTTGATCTGCAAGAACTCGACCCACACCGTAGGGTCTTGTTTGCTATAGACCTTTTGTAGCACTGTGACCCGTAACAGGGGTTGTTCAACGAACCTTCCCTGGTTTGCTTTATTTGCTTGGTTTTTACTCGCTATTGGTGGCTGCCGGTTCGCTTGGGCATTAGCGAGCGCTTTATTGGTCGCGGTTATACGATTGGTTAACAGATTATAGCCGTGCGTGAGGGCCTGCACGGCAACGATGAGGCTGTCCACATCCTTCACCAGCGGAATAGACGGCGTTCTGTTGACAGTTGGCTGCGTATTAGGCATTAGACGCTCCCGAGTTCACGCGCCGAGGTTGCCACTTGAAGGTTTGTGATAAGTACTTGGCCACTAATTTCCCACTGCCATTGTTCCGCCTTGAACCCGGAAAGAACGCGAAGCATTTCTCCGCTGTTTTGGGCTTCCCGACACGTCACTAGATCGCCATCAGCGTACACACGGATGATCGCATACTGGTTCGTACCCAAGGTATTCCAGCTAGGATCGCTAGCCGCTGCCGTATTGCGTACCCCTGGAGCAGGAGTACCAGTCGGTACGGTAAAGAACAACTTCATTGCCTCGAAGTTTGCCTTCGACGGCTGCTGATAAATCTTTGACCGCCAGGTGTAGGGCATCATGACCGGGGCTTGGTCGGTAAAGTCGTAGTAATATTGGCCCCCGTTCTGGATCAGCATGCCTACCCCGGTCCATGGGTCGGCTTGAACATTATAGATATCCTGAGCGTTTGGGGCCGTCATCTTGTTGAACCCCAACCTATGGCCGCCTGGTTGAGGCCAGATCGTAAAGCCGGTCGCATCGTTCAGCAGCTGTATCGTATAGCCCTGTTGGGCGACCGAATGATCAGCCCCTTGCACCGTTCCAAAGGCAAAATAGCAACCCGCAAGAGAGATGGCCGCGGTGCCCTTTGCCATTGACAAAGCCGCCCATTTTTCGCGGGTGATCCAAGTTTCTGTCAAGTTCTCGCCAACCCCATACCCCGTAACCATCATTAGCCCATTCGGGCTGGTGTAATAGACTGCTGCGGGGGTACTCACTATTGACGCCCGCGAGTTGCATGGTTCAGGCAGTAACACCTTGGCCTGTGTCATGCTGTCGGGGGTCAAACCCGTTGCTATATAAGGGGTTCCGTTAGTTACAGCAATCAACGAATTACCACTTACCCCCAAGCCAACGATAGGAAACTCGGTCGTCATCACATAGCCTGGAGGCCACGCATGAGGGCGGTATGGCTCGCAGAACCATATCTCGTTATTCATCCACCCCGCTATCATGCCGTTCGGCATGGACACGAACCCCTCCAGACCTTCCGGCGGTTTGAACCAGGTCGCGCTTGGCAGGATCGTATTCAGCGAGATGGTCAGATCATCATTCGAGTCGGCAAAAGTGGCTTGAGTGATAGGGAAATCACCCCAGTTAGCCGGTTCCGTCTGCCCTATGGGGGCTATAGGCGTGACCTGGAAATAGTTCGTTTGGCCAGCGACTGCGGTTATGGTACGATAAATCCGCTCAAGCGTAATATTCCGAAGTATCCCTAAATCTTCCGGTGGCGGTGGAAACATGCCAATCTCCCACTGGCCGTTCGACCAGCCTGTTTGGACAGTGGGTGGGCTTGGTGGGCTCTCTTCCTCGTAGGCAGAGACCCAAGTATATACATAGGCTCTTGTCTCTATTGTTGCCCCCGTAAGGGTGTCAATCCACATCTGAAGATCGGGGATTGGTGTAGACGTTGGGCCAGTCGCGCCCACAACTGCCGTGGTGGTAGTTGGAACCGCCGCTGCCCATGGGTTCGCGGTATACGCCCCAGGCACGCCATAGTCCTGAATTATCATGCCAGCGGCTGGCATGGTGGGATCGCCGTTTGGTATAAGAACCTGGATGGCCGTATCACCAATACCGGCAGGGGCGGTAGTAGTTAGGAAGAAGGTATCGCCTAGAGGGCCAACTTGGAACACGGACCCTGTTGGTACCGCAGAAACGAGGGGACTACCAGAAAATTCAATCGTAGCTGGATATCCATATAGGGGTGGGCCTGTAAAGGCTCCAATACTAACCCCGGATACGGTTACCGCCGCGGGGCCTAAAGATGATGGCGCTCCAACAGCATATGTCTGGGAGAAGGATAACATACCAGCGTTATCCAAGTTGTCGGCTAACTGGATTGGAACTGCGTCTTCTATCTGGAAGCCGGCCCAATAGACGGTCTCCGGGTTAAGGGTGACTGGCGTTGGGAATGTGCTTGTAATTGCCGTGCCGGCCTCGCAGCCAGCTATGGATGACCCAGTCGCAAGGAGAACACCCGGTGTGCTAGGACCAGTCGCCCCTGTTGGGCCGGTCGCGCCGGGGGTATTGGCAGCGTCGGCGTACAGCACTCCGGTAAAAGACGGAGCCCCTGTGACACCAGCTACGTTATTGTTGGTCCCATCGGCAGTGCCCGCGGGCATAATATCAACGTCTACAACGGTGACACCTGTGCCAGTTGTCCCAAACGAAAACACCACTAGGGTATTCGAGCCAGGCGTGAATGTATTGGCAGTGATAGAGGTAGGATAGCCCGATGGCCCTGTCGGGCCGCCCGCGGTAACAGAGACAGTTGGGGCAATTTCGGGGGGGTTCAGGCCAAGGAGGAATGGTGCGTTGGGGCCAGTCGGACCCGCAGCGATACGCTTATAGGTGTTATAGTTTGGCGCGACGGTAGGACTTGCGACATAGATACGGTTGTACTGATCATCAACAATTGGCGAACGAAGGACAGTCGTGTACTGATCACGGAACTCCAGCCACGTCGCCGGACTGGTAATATCGGTAGTAAAGGTCGGGTTGGTGCCACCGGTAAAGGTGACGCTATTAAAACTCAGTCGAGCGCCGCCGGTGCTTTCGGTGGACTGAAGCGTGTTGTAGGCTACCCCATAGTCAGTTGCGGTCACGACAATGGTGGACCCTACTATCGAGGTCTCCCCGGGTTCCTGCGACAAGTCCAGGTTTTGGTAGGTATCTAGGGTGTAGGAAGCAGCGGCCAGGGCCGCGATATCCGCAGTGGGGTCGATCCCAATAACCAGCGCGGCCAGCAAGTTGGCCATCGTTGTGGCCAGTGTGCCCCCGATACCAACTGTAAAGCCCGGCGTAGTGGCATTGCCAAAGGTGTAAACAAGCTCCCCGAGTTGAATAAAATCTCCAACATTTGGCTGGGTGATAAACGTCAGGATCGACGTGGCCTTCGCCTGGGTCAGCGTCGGCACCCGAAAGGCGGCGGTCGCAAGGGGATCGTTGAGTGTTCTCAGTAGCTTAGGTGTCCGCCAGCCCTGAAGCGCACCGCTAAATAGATAACAGTTTTCAGCACTGGCGGCCTGACTGACCGGCAAATTGGTGTCGTCCCACGCAGGCAACATGCCGCCCATTTTTTCAATTTTTAACGCCGGCATAGGGAGACTCTCCTAGATGTGTCACCCTACGGCTGATTTGTTAGCAATTACTTAAGGGTCTGGCTGGCAATCGCTGGGTCCTTGGAACCCATCTTTGGGGTGAAGTCTCCTGGCCGATGGACGGGGGTGTTAATTGGGGCATGGGGATCGGGCGGCGGGAGGACCCGTAGCCGTTCCTGTTCCTCGAAATAGGCCGTACGCTTAGCGCCGGCTTCCATTTCAAGCCGGGTCTTTTCCGCCTGTCGCTCCGTGATCTGCGGGACAAAAGGCTCGGGCTTAGGCTGGTTGCGGGCCGCCAGGACCTGCTTCTCCAGTTCGGGGAACGACAGACCAGCCGGGCGCAGTACCGGGCTCTTGGGCGCTTCGTTCACGTCCTGTACCGGTATCTCGACTGGCTTGTCAGGTACTGGCTTTACTTTGGGCTTGTTCTTGCCCCGCGGTTTGCGCGGCTTCTTGACCGGTGCCGTGAGGGGTTCCTCGACCTCTGGTGGGATTTCCGTTGGTAGCTGATCCGTTGGCATTGGTATCTCCTTTGAAGAGGGATGAATTAGCCCCCTGGAACGCTATTGACGTACCAGGGGTAGATTTGGTTGTCACGCCTTGATGGGGCCGGCGCGGACGCTTCTTCAGTAACGCACCCATCGTAGGTAGGGAAGGATGCCGAGACACTTACTTTCCCTTACTCATACCCGAAAGGGTAAGGCCCAACCGGGCCCGTTCCCCACTGGTTCCAGAGTCGCCACGGTGTTTTTGCATGTACTCCTGCGTAGACATGCCAGCCCGCGCCGCGGCCTTCTTTTCGACGCCGGGGTGCTTGATAGCCCCCTTGATCCATTTCTTAGCCATGGGACCTCACTTGTATTTTGGGCAGTTCAGCTTTCGTCCAATCTCGTTTCTAGCATGAATATCCAAGGAAAGCAAGTAGGCGGCATACCGCTGGCTCATTACGTTCTTGGTATTATACTTAATGGGGCCTACCAAGGCCCGGCAGATGGGGGCGATGGAGCTAGGCGGCAGGTCCGCCACATCACACCCGGCAAGCAGGTTGAGTGCGGTGATTACGATGGCTATTCTCCGCATGTCAATTCCTCGGGTTGTCCCAGCGGTCCCTAGGGGACTTCCGCGGGATTGGTTTGTGACCCTTTTTCGTGTATTTTTGTGGCTGTGGCTTGTTTTGTGGGCTGTTAACCACGGTATCCACCACGCTGTTAACGTGGTTAACTATCACCATCTGCTGGGCTTTATGGTGCAAAGCGGTGTCTTTCGCCCCCACATACATGCCAGCCAAGAACAAGGCCACCAAGGCCGCGGCGATAATGAAGTCCTTACGGAGGGGCGCAAGCGCATTGGCAATCCCTAGTCCAATCACAGGAATACCAGCGATCAGCGTCGTGCCAAAGGCGCACAATAGGCAGATGATGATCAGGGCAACGCCAGCCCCCCAGTGCCAAATTGTAGCCCATGCGCCGGCAAGAAGGTGATGGATTATAAACATATCACTTCTCCATGAACCAGCCCGTGACTCGCTGCCAAAGGGTAAGTTGGGGCGCAGATGCAGGTTGTGGCCTGGTTATAGGTTGTACTTTAAC
>QGNH01000703.1_pt1 | contig 28329 bp, 38 predicted proteins | sample 1735481 | NCBI WGS metagenome assembly QGNH01 (sample SAMN09239004, study PRJNA386568) | Viral metagenome, whole genome shotgun sequencing project.
TCGTCAACGAGCTTCTTTGCTGCTTCAAGGTTGGCTTTTGTCAGCGATGTGTTTTCGTCTGCATCGAACTGCACCGTGCATGATGCTGTCGGTTTGACGTTTGCGTACTCGTCAGCGGGATCGTGAGAGATGGGGAAGAGTGGCATCGTACGTTCGATTGCGAACGTGATCTGCGTAATGCGCACAGACGTGGCTCCTGTGGGCGTAGGGACTTGCGAGCGGGGTCCTCTGAGCGTATCATAGGCCGACAAATGAAAGACCCCTGGGGCCGACATTCCCCAAGGGTCCTCTTCTTCGCCGTATCTGAATCGGAGACACGTGCATGCATAGTACACAGCGCGGGGAGTCGCGTCAAGCCCCATACGGTTTTGTCTATACCGAGTGGGCGCTCGCACTGCAGGACTCGCCGAATCTGTTGACACTGATGTGTCTACTTGCATCGTATGCTGATGCAAAGACGCTCATCTGTTTCCCAAGTGTTGCAACACTCGCTACACAGTTGAAGATGCATCGCACTCATGTATACCGCGCACTGCGTACTCTGCAGGAGCGCGGTTTTCTATTAGTGGTGCTTTCTGGGCGACGTAGATCGTATAAGCTCATCGCGCCGGTTAGTGACCATGCACGGTCACAGCGAGTGACCACCGATGGTCACAGTGACAGACCACTAGTGATCACTGCGTATAAGGTAAGAGAACAGACCAATGAACAGACCATTGAACAGATACCGTCTGACGACGGTGAGCCTGGGCCGATGAGTAGGATCGTCGGACCTATCCGTGCTGTACCACCGGCGAAGGTGGACGAGGGCAAGCTGGCCCAGAAACCTCGGACTCCCCGCGAGCAGGCTGTTCTTGATCTGGCGACATGGTTTCAAGGATCATGTGCAGCGCGGTTCGATCTTCAACCGCCCGCACGTAAGTGTTGGGCTGCATTGCTGACGATGTACGATGACAACGTGCAGATGGTGCAGACAGTCTGCAAAGAAGCGCAGGCACGTAAGAGTAAGTTGTTGACAGACGAGCATCCGGTGTGGGGTGTTCACACAGTGCTGTTCTATGCGCGCTACAAACGTGATGATCCGGGTGAACGGCAGCAGGCGAAAGTAGATGAGAATCAGCAACGTCTTGTCAAATTGATCAAAGGAACGCTGAATGAAGATGGAACTGTCAACGAAGAACGCCGCACTGCCTTCAATAACTTCGTTGCAATGTTTGAGTTGTCTGACGCAGACTTGTCCGAATGTGGATACCGCCCCGATGTGGGGACCGCAGGGGATTGACGGAACAGGTTTTCACTGCACGACAGCATTAGCGATGCATCGGTTTGATGTGATTGCGGAGATTCCGCAGGAATTGCGTAAGACAGTTTTTGATCTTCCATCGTTCACGTGTACTCAGCTTGACATACGTGAACTGTTCGCTAATACACCTGCGTACATGAACTTCATTATGAAGCATCGTACGTTTAAGATCACGGGACCGAATGCGAACTTGATTATGGCGGTGATGATGCGCCATTCGTTTCCGTTCAAGAAGGCTGCATCGTCTGAGTTCTTTTGGTATGTGCATGCTCCGACTGCACTTAAGACATGTCGCAATCCGTATGATCCGCTTGAGACAGAAGACGCACTCGGCGATATCAAGATGGTGGCGTTTGCCGATATTGATCTTGTTGAAGATCGTGACATGCTTAATCTTTCGCAGATTTTGAGTCGTCGTTGGCTTAGCTCACAACCCCGTATCACGTTGTTGTCGTATACAGATGTGACGACGTTCCTGCGACTGCATGAAGTTGTTTCTGAACGTCTTGTGGGGCGCGGGCTGACAATCAAGGGATGAAGAAGAAGTTCGAAGTCGTCTGTCCGACGCATGGCGTGATTCCGTCGTATATGGCTGTTGCGCATGATCCTCAACTGCTTGCGAAGATTCATATCAAGATGAATCGCAACTGTGCAACAGTCGGCGTTCAGGTAGTCGAAGTAGTCACTGAAGTGCTTGTGGAGAAGCGCGTTGTCGAAACGATCACGGGCTACGGCGAACACGACTGATGAATGTCTATGAAGTTGAAGCCATTACGCGCATGGTTCAGCTTGGTAGTGTGCGCAAGTATGATCACCTACTGCGCCCCGAATACTTCAACGAGGGCAATCGCGAGATATACGAAGCACTGCGCACATACGAAGCTATGTACGGCACGTGCATGGACGAACCGACGTTTCGGCTGCAGTGGCCTGACTTCGATTGGACACCCGCTGAACGACAGATCGAATGGCTTGCAGATGAGCTTGGACAAGGATTTGTTGCAACCCGATTGCGCGATATTTGGACCGATGCAGAACCTGTATTGGACGACAATCCGCGCGAGATGTATAAGGCTCTACAAGAGAAGCTGCTGGAACTGCGCGCGTTCGTCGGTGATCCGGTTGGCGAGAAGGTCGGACTCATCTCGCATGCACGACAGCGCCTTGCACGTGCGCGTGAGCATCGCGTTGTTGAAGGCTTATCCGGGATCACCACAGGTTTTGCGCTGCTAGACGATGTGACGAACGGCACTCAGCGCGGGGAGATTGAACTGTACGTCGCTCGCCCAGGTATGGGGAAGTCCTTAACACTGCTCTATGGCTGCTACTGTGCTTGGCGTGACCAAGGTAAACGTGTCTCGTTCATTTCGCCCGAGATGACAGCGTACGAGATGGGAATTCGTCTGGATTCGATGCATCTTCATCTGTCTTCAATGCGCATGCAGTCAGGACGCATGCAGGATGATGAATTGACGATCTATAGTGACAATGTTGAAGAGTGGATCGAAGAGATGAAGAACGATATCATCTTCCGTGAAGCGCATGGTCTGGGCCGACGCTTTACGACCGGCGATCTAGCACGTATCATAGAGGCTGACAACTGCGATCTGCTGGCGGTCGATGGATTGATGCTGATCGACCCGATAGTGCCTGGCAAAGATGTGCGCACCCGGCTTGTCAACCTCATGGAAGAGGTGAAGTCGCTTACGACACGGACGGGTGTTCCGATTCGTATGGCTCATCAAGCAAACCGTTCCTCAGAGACGCAGACTACGAAGAAACGCAAGGACATCAATCCAACAGACGTGTTACCCGAACTTCATCATCTCGCTGAGTCCGGTGCAACTGAGCAATATGCAAATCGTGTGATCACGATGACGTATTGGGAAGGTCGCATGTACTACGCTGTGCGTAAGAATCGCATGGCTCCGACAGGTCGCATGTTCTCGGTGAACTACCTGATTGACACAGGTGTGATCACTGACTCGCGTGTTGAGGATGGCACTGTTGTCGAGTCGAAGCCGCAACAGCAGGCATTGCTCAAAGATGAAGACGGCGATGATGCACAGGTGCCATTCTGATGCGCACAGCTTCACTTGATCCGAAGGCGGTGAAGTTCAACCGTCAGTCTCTCAAGAATGCACTGCGGGAGCTTGAGATTGACTTCAGTGAGGGTCCCAAAGAGTTCGTCATGCGTTGCTTCTTTGGCCCAGACTGCGCATCGGGGAAGATCAGTCTGTACCTCAACGCGCTTGACCATGACAAGCCCGGTGTCTATCACTGCTTCAAATGCAATGCGCGAGGATCGTTTGACAGCTTCGTAATGGAGTGGACCGGCTGGGGACCGCTGCGTGTAGGGCGCTTTTTGCGCAAGCATAGGGCCTGTGAGCTTGATCCGAATGACACTCCACCCGTCCTTAAGGGCGAGCAGCGAATTACAGACGATCTACTTAGTAAGTACGCGTACCGGCACGATTACTGCTACGACCGTGGACTGACTGAGGAAACGCTGCGGCGCTACAAGATTGGTTATGACCGTGCGGAGAACGACATCATTTTCCCGTGGTTTGATCGTGTCGGTAAGCTGACTGCAATCAAGCGTCGTGCGGTGATGGACAAGTATTACCGCTTTGAGACAGATGGTTCGATCTATCATCTGTTGTTTGGTTTGAATCTCGTGCGTCCGCGCAGCATTGTGTGGATTATGGAAGGTGAGTTTGATGCGATGTACGTGGATCAGTGTCTACGTACAGCTAACATGAAGATGCACGGTACCGTCGCACTCGGCGGCAAGTACCTGCATGAACCGGCGCGTCTTGAGCTATTGAAGAAGACGCCGGTTATGATTGTCCGCGCGCTTGATGGTGATGACGACGGGCGCGCGGCATCCGAGGTGATCTTCAAGCAGATTCAGGGTGACACATTTACATGTGCGCTCGAATACGCTGAAGGCATCAAGGACCCGAACGAGATGTCGTTCGAAAGTGTCATCACGGCTGCGGCCAAAGTAGAGCAACAACTACAACAACAAACACTATTGCACGATACACGTTATCAGCAGTGGAAAGAAGAGCAACAGTGCGTGGTCTGAAAAAGATTGGTAAGTTTCACGAAGAGAACACCGGCCTACCGTATCACCCCTTCAAGATCAAAGACGATTTGCCCAAGGACAAACAGTTCGCTAAGGTGCGTGTCCTAGCGCATGCTGAACCGGACTATGATGATGAGGGCGGCGAGATTGACAACGGCAAGCCTGTCATTCAAGCGATCTTCATGCATCAAGCGTTCCGCGTCGTCAACTCAACGCGGTGTGTTAACAACGACTCAGCCCAGCCGGTACCCGAAGAATGCCCGTTGTGCCGTGTGAAGTGTCCGCGTAGTCTGCGTACGTTCATTCCGGTGCGTGTACGTAACGATGAAGATGAGAAGCGTGTGCAGATCATCGAATACGGGCGCAATCACCTCACTGAAGTGCAGAACTTCATTGAAGAGCGTGAAGACGCAGATATCACGGGTGTCGATATCAAGATCAAACGCATCGGCAAGAAGAAAGACACCGAATATCGCTGGACTCCGATTCTCGGCACTGAGCGTCCGTTGGATGAGCAAGAGCTTGCACTTGAGATTCCTGATATGCTGGCGTTGATTCCCGTCAAGGAAGAGTCGGAGCTTGAGAAGCGCGCGATGGAATTCGAACGCGCGATGAAAGCAAAGAAGGTCAAAGGCGAAGATGCCGATGACGATGACGACGATGATGATAACGAGGAAGATGACGACGACGCGGATGAGAAGCCGCGCAGCAAACAACGCAAGGTACCCTTCTAAGATGTGTAGCTGCTGTTAGCCTGGGAAACAGCAGCTTGCTGCGCGGAGCTTGGGAGCGTTGCGCGTACACCAACAACGGTCCCTTAAACACTTGAATGGAGTCAGTATGGCACGAGTGATTCACAAGGATCAGATAGCGTTGATATCCGACTTGCCAGAACATGGCGGCAAGACGAAGACGATCCGTACGATCCGCGAGCTTGATAAGAGCATCGTTGTCGCGCCTAACTTCCTGCTGGCCCAGCATGATCGTCACATTGCAGAGTGCATCGAAGCGATCCGTGAGAGTGGGATCACAGCCGTCGATACAGAGACACGCGGTAAGAAGTGGTTCCTTCAGGATAAGAAAGCTGTCGCACTCAATATCTATACGCCGTCGAATAATAAAGCTTATCTCATCCCGTGTCGTATGCAACATGCAACGCGCAACTTCACGGATGATGAGATTAACGAAGCCTTCTACGATGTGATGACTGACTCAGCAATCCGCAAGATCGGTCATAATTTCAAGTACGACATCCATTGGATGCGCGAGACTTGGAACATCGACATTGAGGGCTTCTTCTTTGACACGATGATTGCGAGCATCGTGCTGAACGAGAACGAGTCGCACTCGCTAGATGATCTGTGCATCAGCTATCTCGGTGCGCGGCCGTGGAAGCAGCCGATGGATGCACCGTTTGAGATTTGGCCGATGCGTATTGCAACGCAGTACGCATGCAAAGACGCTGAGATGACGTACAAGCTGTACGAGTTTCAGAACCGCTATCTCAACAAACCGAAGTACGCCAAGCTCAAGGCGCTCTTCGAAGACATGGAGATGCCGACCGTTTACAAGGCATCAGATATGGAGCGGCGTGGTGTCTGTTTTGACATGGAGTATCACGAAACCGAGGTTGTCCCGTTCATCGAAACCGAAGCGGCAAAGGCCAAAGCCAAGGTCCTACATGTCACCGGAGACATCAACCTCAACGCTCCTGCCCAGGTCGCATCAGCATTCTTCGACATGCTTGGCATGCCGCGCATTGAGGAGAATCACGTAAACGAAGCCGCACTCTCAACGCTGAAGAAGCAGGGTTATGAGGTTGCAGGCGATCTGCTCGACTACCGTAAGTACAGCACTATCGACAAGATGTTTGTGAAGAAGCTGCCGCTGCACGTTGTCAACGGTAAGATTCACTGTACGTTCAACACGATGGGTGCAGAGACAGGTCGCATGTCGTGTAAAGAGCCGAACCTGCAGCAGCTACCGAAGCGCATTGGTCCTGTGATTCGTCGCTCTATCGTTCCATCACCGGGCTGTGTGTTCGTGACGATGGACTATCAGCAGATGGAATTGCGGCTGCTTGCACACTTCAGTGAAGACCCGCAACTGATCCAAGCGTTCTTCGATGGCAAGGACATTCACACTGCAGTGATGTGCGGGATGCTAGGTGTGTCGTACGAGGAGTACGAGGCGAACAAAGATCGTCCTGATCTTGTCGCAAAGCGTGTGCTGGCGAAGACAGTGAACTTCGGTGTGTTGTACGGTATGGGACCAACGAAGCTCGCATGGAAAACCGGCGTTACGATGGATGAGGCAAAGGACTTCATCGCGCAGTATTTCGCAACGTATCCTGGCGTCAAACGCTTTATCGACAACACCAAGACGTTCGTTGGTCGCAATGGCTTCGTTGAGACAATCTCGGGGCGCAAACGGAGACTGCCTGACGCCCTCAGCCCAGACAAAGCGATCAACAGTATGGCTGAACGGGAAGCGGTCAACTCCATTATTCAAGGGAGTGCGGCTGACTTCACCAAACGGGCTGGGCTAGAACAAGCTGCACTGATTGAAGCGAACCGTTGGCCGTATCAACTGCTGCTGCAAATTCACGACGAACTGCTCTACGAAGTGCAGCGTGATTGGCTGCAGCACAATCAGAAGACGCTGACGATCCTCTCCGATGCGATGGCGAATGTATACAAGCTGCGCGTACCAATCATTGTTTCCCAAGAAGTGTTATCACGCTGGGGAGACAAGACAGTGCTAGAAGACGACGATTCGGAGGATGACCTCGTTGCCTAACATCTCAGACTTAATTAAGACGCGGGCGCACATGAGCCCGGTGGACATCATCTGTGAGGCTGATCCGAATCACCTCTCGCACATGTACGTTGAGATTGTCGTGAAGGGCCCGCATGGTCAGCTTGTGAACGCTGACGGATCAACGTACGATGTGCCTGCACTGCACATGAAAGTTTGTAGCGTCTGCTGGGTCAAATTCATGCAGTCGCTGAACACGACGCTTCAAGAGATGAATCAACTGCAGACAAAGTATGGCGGGCGGTAAACGAGACTCGCCGCTCAAGGCGCTAGTCAAGAGCATCAAAGTCTCGGATCGTGCGACGACTACGCCTTCGCTTGCCCTGATGAAGATCGTTGACGACTACTGCAGGTCGGGACGATTTGATGACTACCTGCGTGATCACGCTGCTGATATGGCGCGGTATGCAGAACGCGATACGCGACCGCGAGAAGGTCTGTTTCGTGCATCGGCTGCAGGTAAGTGCCAGCAGCAGCAGGTGTTCAAGATCGTACAAGCGCGAGCGATAGCTGCAGCGAAGGACGCCGGGGTAGAGCCAATCGCGCTCCCTGAAGATCGAATCCTTCGCCCAGCGCGTCAGTATCGGGCACTGCAGAATGGCACGTTCGGACATATCCGCTGGCACATGTTATTCGACGCACTGCATGAAGAGAAGCTGGTCGAAACGCTTGCGGCTGAGCAGACGCGCTATAATGAGAAGTATCTTGTCTCAGGTACGATTGACCGACTGATTCGTTTTCTGTTCAACGGTAAGTCGATCACAGCAATCATCGACTTCAAGACGATCAATCAGCGTGGCTATGATAAGCTCATCAAGCCGCAGGATGATCATCTGAAGCAGCAGCACGTGTACGACTTCTTTGGCTGGAAAGCTGATCTATGGATGATGTTGTACGAGGCCAAGGATCAGAACGAGATTAAGATTTTCGAAGCCAACTACAGTGACATTACGCGTGTGCGGTTGCAGAAGATGTATATCGACATGCGCAAGTGGATCGAAGCGTTCTACGACGAAGCTGCGCGCATCAGTCTGCCGCTGCAGACGACGTATTGCAAGTGGTGTGAATTCCAATCAGCCTGCTTAGAAGAGAATCCGAACCTGCCCACGATTCAAGAGAAGGGTGGGGATGATGATTGGTCAGAGTGAACTGATCATCGGGATTGATCCGAGCATGACCAGCACCGGGATCAGTGATGGTGTGCGTCATAAACTCATCAAGTCCGTCCCCGGCCCAGCCGATGCTGACTCTCTGCGTGATAACTACAATCGGCTTACGTTCATCATGCATGAGATACGCAAGTTTGTGTTGGAAGTTGGTGGTGATGAGCGTATCGTTTCGATCTTTATTGAAGAACACATGCGTTCTGCACACACAGCGAATGTGGCGCATTTGTTTGAGATGGGGATGTACTTCACACGACTGTTGCAGCTTACGCAATCGAATCTGTGGACACTAACGACTGTTTCGATTCCGGTGCTGAAGAAGTACGTGTCGGGCAAAGGCAACACACCGAAAGCAGCGATGCAGCTTGCAGCCTTTAAGAAGTGGAAAGTGGAATTCGAAGATGACCGAGGACTCGACAAGCTCCATGCCTACGCCCTCTATCAACTCGGATGGCATGTCCGATTTGCCGGATTCGAACTCACAGCAACGGCGCGACGTGGCAAAGGCACAACTGCTCGCGCCACTGCAAGGCGCAAGACAAAGCGTACTGAAGAGCCGGTACAGTGAAGTACGTGCGCTTGCCCGCAAAGCTGAGCGGATCGTTGATGAAGTGGTTGATGAGTATGCAGGTCAGCTAGACGAATTCATTTCAGCAGTTGAGGAGATGCTGGACGACATCCGTGATGGCCGTGTAAAGGATTTGGATGAACCGACGTTGCATCGCATGACGCTACGATTGCCGACGATCCTCTATCGGCTGACATCAATGGTGGATCGGAGTGCAATCGAATCTGACATCGCGAAGGCTGCAGTCAAGAGCGTGTACGCCCAGGAGTACCTTGGAACGACAGGCACGATCCCTGAACGTAATGCTTTAGCTGAGCTTCGTACTGCTGAAGAGACGCTGATTGTGGACCTATCGAAGCACGTACATGCTCGCCTTAAGTCGAAGTTTGATGTAGCCGATAAGATGTTCGACGGCATTCGCAAAGTGCTTACATCTCGTGACAATGATAAGCTGGTCTTTCGCAAGGATCGTGCGTGATTGATTCGGATAGCCACGTGAAGTGGCTGCGTGTTTGGTGGTCAATAGGGAATCGTTGCTGGGCATACCTGACTGAGCGCAAGGTCGGATTTGATCATGTGGATTCGGTGCGTTGGGTTGGTGTGCAAGGTCGTACGCGTACGAACGACGATGAGGAATTCATCAATGGCCCGTACGCATGGGTAGAATTCGAAGATGTTCACGTGATCGTGAGCATGCACTACGGTAAAAAGACGATGGTGGTTACGTGCAGCAATCAATAGCCGATATCGTTGCTGAGTGCGAGAAAGCATTTGGTAAGGGTGTCCTCGTTCCAGCTTCACAGTTGAAGCCGCGTGAGTATCGTAGCAGCGGTAGCATTGCGCTTGACATTGCACTTGGCGGAGGTTGGGGGAAGTCTACGATCATTGATGTGATCGGCAAGCAGTCAGCGGGTAAGACGTTGCTCTTTGAGATGGCTGCAGTCGAAGCGCAGCGTACTGAGAACAAGCCGTCTGTACTATTTGATTTCGAAGGTACGCACGATCCTAAACGCTTCAAGGCGCTTGGCGGTGATCCGGCTGGTCTGCTGTTAGTGCGCGCTGAGAACTTCAGTGTTGAGGTAGGTCCGATGTTTCTTGAATGGGCAGCGGATATGCTCAAGCTGCAACTTCGTGCAGTGACGTTCGCATGCATTGGGATGGATAGCACAGCGGCGATGGTGTCGAAAGCCGAGTTCGATATCAAGGAGTCTAAGGGTGAAGAAGCTTCAACGATGGCGTACACTGCTCGCGGAATGGCGAGTGTGCTTCGGCAGCTTGTTGGTACCGGACTTGTTGCACGTAGTGACGCATCGCTGTTCTTCATGTCGCAGATGCGCGACAACATCGGTGGACGCACGTTCAAGGGACAGCCGCCTGCCGATAAGCGCACAGGTGGACGCGCGTTACCATTCTTTGCAGCATCGCAAGTCGAAGTGATCCGTGGCGATACGTTCAAAGCTGATGTTGAGAACGACAACGGTTACGTTGAAAAGGACACCGAGGTTGGGCACGAGACGAAAGTCCGTGTGCGCAAGAACAAGAACAACGCGAAGCAGGGTCGCGTGTGCAGCTTCAAGCTCTACAGTGAAGGATCAGTGGTCGGCCTTGATCGGTATGACGAGCTTGCCCAGCTTGCAATTCTGACGCAGGTTGTCGTGAAGAGTGGATCGTGGATGACCTTCCCCGAGGGCTTCATTGTCAACGGGCTGACCCGCATGCAGGGCGGCAAAGACAAGCTACGTGACCTGTTGGAGGGCGATCCGGGCTTCTTTGGGGCACTAAGTGGCCTGACTCGGCAAGCTCTTGATTTACAAATGAGCGCGACAGCAATGGTGCCCGAGGTACTGCTTGGTGAGGATGATGGCTTCCGTCCGCAAGACGATGACTACCGCGATCCCGATGAGGAGTTGATGGACCGCTATGATGCGCTCGAACGTGAAGCGACTAACGCTGAGTCAGCAACAGGAGAATGACATCGCGTATCGTCTGCGTACGATATTCGGGAACGCACGACGACAGCCGGGAAGTGGTAATCAAGCGCACTCACCAAACGATGTTTCAGTACCCGGACATCTGCATGTTGAATGCAAGTGTACGACCAATGCGCAGATCAGTCTGCAGTACGGATGGCTGGATACAGCGGTTCGCAAGGCAATGGCGTTTGGGCTTCCTGCTGTTCTTGCAGTCCGGTTCGTGCGCATGCATACGGTGCGTGACTATTTCCTTATACCGGACAACATGTTCTATGATCTGTTAGCACTGTTGACAGAAAAAGAAGAGACAGCGATCTACAAGCAGTGTGCGGTGCTACAGCAGCGTGTACGTGATCTTGAAGATCAACTTGTGGTGCGCACAGTGAGCGAAGCGCGGCAGACGAAAGGACAAGTGCGTAATGAATCCGGTGGAGCAGACCGTCATCAAGATTCAGATGGGACGACCGTCCATCACTCCGACCCGGCCTATCGGTAGAGGGCAGTATGGTGGATGCTACTACTATCAGCGTGAGGACGGTTATCTACATCTGCTCTTAGATGATCAACCGTTGTTGACGTTTGATCATTACGACAAGCTGTGTGCGTGGGTCGATGCATGCAATCGCGAAGTTGAGCGGCGTCTTGTTGAATTCAATCGTCACATCCGTGGATGCAAGCGTTGCTTTCGGACCTCGGAAGGGATTAAGATGGACCCGTGCCGCACCGGCATCCCACTGTTCATCGACGCCAAGAACATCACTCACGCGGTCTACAAAGCCGCTGCCCAGGCGACGACGAAAGGATAGCCCTGCGCGTTCAATGAACGTCACCAATGCCTAGCCAGAATAGCTACCGGATCGTGTCTCTACGCTCCCTGCGGAGAGCCTTGCGTTCCTTCCGGTCGCTTGAGGGCATGGGAGACTCAACCTCAGTCTCAATCGTTCTGGACCTTCGTCGCGCAATGGGCGACGATCCATCACATCCGGTTTCCGTACTCACTCCCCACCAACGACGAGCGATTCAACTTCACCTGATTGACGATGCAAAAGCGTCTGACGTTGCAAAACAATTAGGCATCAGTCAGCGCGTTGTCTACATTACAGTGAACCGGGGACTCAAAGCGATCCTCGCGTATCTGCAAGGCGATCAACAAACGCAAGCTAAGACATGGTTCCCGTGGATGTTTGAGGTCATGCGTGATCCGCGACTGACACCGGAACAGATTGCGCAAAAGGTCGGCAAGACGACATCGGCAGTCAACAACGCTATGTCGAGGTATCGGGAGAGTGAGTCTATCCCCTATCGAAGCCGCCGCTGATAAGCTCTTAGCAGCGAATCCGCCCAGCGAGTATTCGGTTCTCTCGCGTACGCAATATCACCGCGTACTTGAACACGAGGTGTGCGTTGATCCAACCCACATCAGTCGAGCGCACGAGATTATCCCTCGTGAAGAACGAGTCAACATGCTCACGTGGCGCGATAAGCAACGCAAACGTCGAGCAACGGCTGAACGGCGGAAGTCTCAAACCGTACACGGACACGAATTGGACACCGACGCTAAGGCAGCAGAAGGTGTCGCATGAAGAAGAACCCGAGCAACTCGGACTCTTTGGGAGCGCAGATTGAAGCTACGTTCATGGATGGTACGCAACGTGCCGTCTTCGAAGTCTTCTGTGGACTTGGACATGAACGCTCTTTGCGCAAGCTGCAAGACACACTGACTGCAAATGGTCAGTCTTACAGCGACAGTCAACTCAAACGCTGGTCAACGAAGTTCAAGTGGTTTGACCTTGCGCTACGCACGGATCACGCTATCGGTGTAGCGATTGAAGAGAAGATGGTGCCGGTTCACACCGAGCGCATCAGCAAAGCACTTGATTCGATAAATACGCTCAAAGAGAAGTTTTACGAGCGTGTTCAGAAGGGCGAGATTACCGTTGATCTGCCTGACTTCATCAATCTGATCAAGGTTGAAGCGTTGATCCTGGGCGATCCGACTGAGCGGCGTGAAGAAGTGCATACGACGCACATCTCGCACGAGTTCAAGGGCCTCAATCCGGCGCAGATTGCAGCGATCACGCGTATTGCTGCAGCACAAGAATACGGACTGCCACCTGTAGAAGAACCTATCAACGTCACTCCGCACGATGAAGACGAGGAAGAAGCAGTCTAATGGGAGTTACAAGCGATCCGAATGATCCCGGCCTGCGCGAGATTGGTAAGGACGGCATGCAAGAAAAGTATCTTGTACTGTCGGGTGAGGAGCGTGCTAAGGGCTTTGTGCGACCGCTTCGCAACAAGTACGTTCACACCAAGTGCGGTGCTGAAACACGCATGGGCGATGCACTCAGCGAAACGTATGCGCGTGATCCGAAGTTCTACGGTGGTACGTACTGTGTAGGTTGCAAAGCTCATTATCCCGTTGCTGAATTCACGTGGTCAGCGGATGGGGAGACAGTCGGTTCGTGAAGAGCTTCTTCATCACACTCTGGGGAATCGTACTGATCTGTGTCATCGTGCCGTATGCGTGGCTAAAGGCTAAGATCACCGGCAAACCGTTTCAGGACCCGTTCGGCTTCGACTAAATGAACTTCGACGCCAATCAACTCGCCCAGCTTGCCATTGAGAACACGATCCTTGGCTATGCTCGCGAGTATATCTACGGAATAGGCGATGATCCCGAGGAGCGTTTCAGCTTCAAGGGACACAACTATCTGATCGACATCTACAACGATCCCCATAAGTACATGGTGATTGAAAAGTCGGCTCAGATGGGTGCAAGCGTGTATGCAATGGCGAAGAGTTTCTTCGTTTGCGACAAGCTGGGTAAGAATGTGATCTACTTCTTCCCGACTGATAGTGACGTTCAAGAGTTCTCAAAGACGCGTGTTGCACCACTGCTATCAGCATCGCCACATCTTGAAGCGATCACAGCGCGTAATGACTCACAAGGGCTGCGCAAGGTCGGTCGTGGATGGATGTACTTTCGTGGAATGCGTTCAAGCATCGCGATGAAGTCAGTACCTGCTGACTTCCTGGTGTTTGATGAGCTTGATGAAGTCAGTGAAGACTCTGAAGCACTCGCAGATCAGCGACTGAATCACTCGCGTCTGAAGTGGCGGCTCAAACTGTCTACACCGACGTTTGAGGGATATGGTATCGACCGCGACTTTCAGAAGTCTGATAAACGGTATTGGAATCTGATTTGCAAGAAGTGCGATACGAAGAACATCATGGAGTTCGAATTCCCTGACTGTGTGCGCATTGTTAGCGAAGTTGAAGCGTATCTGATTTGCAAAAAGTGTAAGTCAACGCTTGATACGCAGTATGGTGTGTGGATTGCAGAGAATCCGAAAGCATTGCGTATCCGTGGCTATCATATCTGCGGTCTGTACTCGTCATACATGGACCTTGCAGAGATTATGCAGGAGTACACGGAGGGTCGTCGGCGCGCTGAGTTCTATCGGTCGAAGCTGGGCATTCCGTTTACCGAAGCTGATGATCGTGTAACGCCAACAATGGTGCAATCGTGCATTCGTGATTACGAGATGCATGCAGAAGAGAACTGTTATATGGGTGTAGACCAAAAGGGTGATGGCCTGCACATCGTGATTCGTAAGAAGGATAAGTTCTCTATCAAGAGTCGTGTGCTGTTTATCGGCAAAGTCAAGCTGTTCGGTGATCTGGACTACTACATACGCAAGTACGATGTTACGCTGTGCGTGATTGACGGTGTACCGAATCAACATAGTGCGCGTGAAGTAGCAGCGCGGTTTCCTGGTCGTGTATTCATGTGCTACTACAACGAGAATCAGCGCGGTGACTATAATTGGTCGGAGCCTGATGACAAGAAGAAGCGCGAAGAGAATCAGGATTGGCAGGTTGTTGTCAACCGCACGGAAGCTCTTGATGCAATGTACGATGAGGTTCGTCGGCATGAGATTGAGCTTCCACAAAGCACGACCAGCGAGTTCATCAGCCAGCTATGCGCGCTAGGTCGGGTGAACGAAGCTGACGAAGATGGAACGATCCTCAAGGCCGTCTATAAGCGGCTTGGCGAGGATCACTTTGCACACGCCAACAGCTATAGCCTAATCGCCATGTCGCGTTACGGTGGATTGAAAGCCACTGCAATTACCGTAATGCCGAAGTCAGCAGCACGTATCCAATACGCACGTAAGTACGAAGGTGGGAGTCGTTTTTGATGAGCATCGTTACGCGCATCGCAGATGTGCTGGAAGCGGCCGGGTTAGTGGACCGTCCGCATGCATTGCCCGCTTCGACTATGGTTGAAGTGCAGCAGGAAAAGCGGCGCATTGATTGGTCGAAACAGTCGCAGGTCGTTCAGGCCAAGAGCTACGATCCCGACAAAGAGTTCGAAGGACTGCTAACACCTGATCTGCGTCCGTTCGACATGACGTTCGAAAAGGATACTGACGGCACTCCGATTGCTGCCATCTCAGCCCAGCTATACGAAGTTAGTGCTGACGGCAAAGCCTATCGTCTGAAGAAGTACGTCAATAAGTCTGATCTGCTTGAAGCGATTGCAAAAGCGCAACAGGACGGCAAAGACAAAGACGATCTGGACCTTGCACCACCGTGGGCATTGCGTGAAGCTGATGTGTATGAACGTGATCGTGCCATTGATGATGCAGCGCGCGAGATGTTCACCGAATCCATGCGTATGATTCGTGATGGTCATTCGCTTGATGAAGTGAAGACGAAGCTGCGCGAAGCCGATCTGTTGCGCGAGGATGCATTCGCTGGCGGCTATCGCGGCGGCTACGACGGCTACGGTCAGGACTACTACCGTGGCCCAGGCTCACAGTATGGCAGTGGTCGCGATCTAGGTCAGGAGTACATTCCGATCATGGGTGGTCCGTGGTCGAAGCAGTTGTACCTGTATCAATATCTCGACATGCATGCGAAAGCATTCGAAGCCTACAATCACAATCCACTTGCGCATCAGTTGATTATGCTCACGACCTACTACACGCTGGGTCGTGGCATTGATCATACCTGTACGAATATCGAAGTCGATGAAGTGATCCGTGAGTTTGTGGATCGTACCGACTTCTATTCGGACCTCATGCAGATTGCAAATGATCTGTGGTGGTGCGGGGAGTTGATCAACGAGTGGTACGACAACGTGCCCAAGAAAGGTTTGACGGACTATCGCACTGTCGATCCGTCTACGATCTGGGAGATTATCACTGACCCCGAAGACTTCAAGAAAGTCTACTACTACCACCAGCAGTACAGCACACCGTATCAGAATTACATCACGGGTGCGCCACCTGATAAGCAGCCCGCAGCGGTCAAATACATCATTCGTCAGATTCCCGCTGATCAGTGCTATCACGTTAAGATCAACTGTTGCGCGTGGGAGAAGCGCGGTCGTACTGATCTGTTCAGTGTGCTGGGCTGGCTCAAGCGTTACAAGGATTTGCTCAACGCGCGTGTAGTCAAAGGTCAGTTGGAAGCTGCGTTCGTGTGGGATGTGCTGGTGACATCGGGCGAGGCGGATGTCGAGTCCATTGGAGCCCAGCTTCCTGACCCGTTCAATCCTGGTGCAACATTCATCCATACGAAGGCGATGGAGTTGAAGCCGCAGTCCTCGCAGATGCGCGGCAATGATGCATCACCTGACATTGACCATCTGACTGCGACTATTGCTACGGGCGTTGGGACACCGAAAGAATTCATTGGCACGAGCGGTAAGGGCGCACGTGCTGGAATCCTTGCGTCTACTGAGCCCGGTACCAAACGCTACGAAGCGCGGCAGATGCTAATCGAAAAGATTGCTCATACGTTCATGGATCGTGTGATCACGAACGCTGCCAATGCTGGAATTATTGATCTTGATGAAGTGCTGGCTGATGCGCGTACAGTCAAGCGGCTTGCTGTCCAAGATGACACGATGGATGACATGGACGACAAGCGTAAGGAGATGGAAAAGAAGAACGACGATTACACGCAGCAGCAACAGGATCAAGCTGCGCAGCAGGCTCAGATGCAACATGAACAGACGTTGGCACTTGCTGGGCAGCCGACGACGAATGGTGCATCACTCGTCAATGTGAATCGCGACAAGCCGCCTGCACAACAGCGCGAAGCTCTCGCTGCGCAGAAGACACAGAAGCTCACCACCGAGCAGAAAGCGCGCATTGAGGCGATTAAGAAGACGGGCAAGTTCTCGCGTGAGTTGATCGAATTCAGCTTCCCGTCTATTGCACAAGAAGATCGTTCAGCGAAGCTCAAGGACCTCGCACTTGCTGAAGCGATGGAGTGGTTGCCCAAGTCCATCGTTGCAACGCTCGCTGCCAAGGAACTGAACATCACAACGTATGAGTTCGCAGAGATGTGGGCGATGATCGTTGATGAAGCGAAGAAGGGTATGTCGATTGCGCACGTGTTTGGACAGGACAACAAGCACGTGCCGGATGTTGCAATCTCACAAGCGGTGCAAGAAGAGAATCAAGCAGAACAGCCTGTAGCCCAACAGCCATTGCTCAACGTACCTGCACCACCTGTAGTCGCTGGAATGAAGCAAGAGCCCAATCCAAACGCTAAGCCGGGTGCGGGTGGTGGGAATGGTGTGCCGCCCGGTCAGAAGCCCAACAGTGGTGATTCGAAGACGAACCTTGTCAATCGTGCAGCGCGTACACCACCGAATCCGACATCGCCTTCGAATGGCTACAGCAAGGCTGCAAACTCGCCGATGACCAACGAAGGTCGCGCAAACATCAAGAAGCGTGAAGCGATGATGACGGCGCTCTACGGTGTCGTACTGAAGGAAGCCATTGGGCCAATGATGACGATCCGTAGTGATCTAGCGCGTCTGTTGCTTGAGCGCCCTGACGTGGTGCGCGAATTCGAAGAAGCTGCAGAGTCAACGAAGCGCAATTTGGATGAGTCTGAATCTGATTGAGGCGCAGATCAAGGCTATAGACAAAAGCGTAGCCAAGATCGTCAAATACGCTCGCCGACAGTACGTGGTGACGCTGGAAGTAATGATCCAGCGTTACTCACGTGCGTTGTGGCTGACGATGCGTTCCTATGTACCTAAGCTGCAAATCAGTGTTGGTGATTCACGACATCATCAGGTCGTCGTTGCGAACATGGTCGCTGATCTACAGCGCATTGCTGAGACGAACATCGAAGCTGCAGCCAACGTAGGATTCGAACGCGCGCTCAAAGACTTGAAGATGCGGGGATGGATCACAGGCTACGATACGCCCGTGCGCTGCTCATCCTATCTGCTGTCCCAGGCAACAAAAGAGAACAAGGACTACCTGGAAAATTCACTGCTGCCTGATGTGATCGCAAAGCTGGATAGCTCGACAGCAGATACAGTGATTCAGGATGTCGCATCATTCCGTGCGCGCATCAAGCTGTACGGACACTTCTTGTGGCGTACGGCTGAGCGTTCATACATTGATGCTATGCACGAGTTCAGCAAATTCCGTACTGCACAGGGATCAAAGGTACGTGTACGTGAGGGTGGCGCAGGATCAGGTGATCGCGGGCACGTTGGTCGTCTGGGCGTACGTGGTGGATCAGCAGCGGGTTATGTGACGCATTTTGATGCAGGCACTGTGATTAAGGGACATTGGGCAAAAGTTGAAGGCGACCCGCGAGGCGAGGCTGATTATACGGCAGTATCTGAAGCCATTGATCCAAATGCAGCAAAGGTTATCACAAGCGAGATTGATCGTAATGCTGCTGCTGTGCCGATTCTTGCAACAGCTTTGGATGTTGTTGCGTCAGCATCAAAAGCGACATTCCTTGGTCGCAGTGGTATTGCTGACGATGTTGCGGGTGGCTATGTTGGACTGACACTTGAAGAGCGTTACGGTAAGTCGTCTTTGTTTATGAATCAGCCTGCAGTCGATAATTGGATTGAGCGCGCATCAACTAAGCCTTCAATGGGGATTGCAGATGATATTGGTAAAGAAGATGGAGTTAGCCAGCAACGGTATGAACGTGCGGTTGTTGACCATGAACTAGGTCATGTGCTTGAGCATGCAATCGAAGCTAAAAATCCGACTTTTGGTATGCGTGTTGAAGCATCGTATCAGAACTTTAGGAACGCGCAGCGCGCACTTGTACGTTCCGGCGCGGAGCATTCAGATTTTTCGGATTATGCTGCTACAAACAAGTGGGAATACTTCGCTGAGTGCTACGCTGCGTATATCAACGGTCGTACTATTCCTAATTCAGCGCGTCAACTTTTCAAGACAGTTGCAACGTATCGCACAAGTCAGCCTGCCGCAATGCAAGAAGCGGCTGTCAGCGGTAAGCAGGTGCGTGGTATCGGTTGCGATTATGGCCGTCGTTCAACGATATACTACACTGACGGAACGCGTGAAGTGTTTGACGCCTCACCAAAACTGCGTGAAGGTGGAGCAGGATCAGGAAACTACGCGCATCTCGGCCGTCCTGGATTGCGTGGTGGCAGCACAACGAGTGAGACATCGAATCATTATCTTGTCTCTGGGCGTGTGCAAGGCGTTCAGTTCCGTGCGAATGCGCTTGTTGCAGCACGTGATCTTGGGCTCAAAGCGTATGTGCGCAATCTAGCATCTGATCAGGTCGAGATTCTTGCAAGCGGCACCGATGCACAGTTTGCGAAGTACGAAGACTACCTGCACAAAGGCAATCCGGGATCAGTCGTCACCAAGGTGGAAACTAGCCCAGGCAGCATGCATACGATGGCTGAATTCGATCACATGGGTACCGGCCGTCTGCAGTTCGCTGATAAGGCGTCATTTGATTCGTACTATGGGTTGACGAAGGTTGATGGCAAAGCTGGTGATCACGATTCGATTACTGCGTACTATCAGCGTCCTGTTGAACTACCAACCTCGTTTGTAGCTGGATTGCATGGACGTTATACTGCAGAACAGTTCGATACGTGGGACAAGGATGTAACACCTGAGCATCAAGCACAGGTCAAAGCTGCGGCTGATGAATTGCGCGCAGCAAATCCTCGTGCTGATATGATTACTGTTCAAGTGAATCCTGATGGTACACCAACGCTTAGTGAGGGTGGTCATCTTGTGCGTGATGCGCAAGCACGTGGACTGCGTGATGTGCGTGTCGTTGTGCAATACTTCGGCAAGAGTGAAGACAAGTGGGACGCGTACGATGCGTTGGAGTCTAAGTGAGCGATTCGATCCGCGACTTTGTGGTTTGCACTGATACTGCACTTGGCGATGGTTTGATGGCGATGGTGGCGATCCAAGAGATTGCGCGTCAACGTCCTTTCATCTATCTGTACTTCGGTAATTCTGAACTGCAGCTACCGATGCGCCCACTCAATGCACAGTTTATGGATCGCGTACCGGATCATGGATTTATCAACCTGATCAATCTCAACGTGCATAAGCTCATTCAGAAGTATGGCCGACACAAGCATCTGATCCTACAGTATTTGGAACAAGCTGGATTCGAGTGTGATCATCTACCGACACCACACTACATCCCTGTTGGCGCGTATCTGGATGACGGCACGAATCGTAATGAGCTTGAGCTTGTGCCTGAGTACGACTTCATCATTGCGCCGTTCTCAAACGACTTTCGACGCACGTGGCCGCTTGAGAACTATGTCAAACTGATTGAAGCGTTGCTGTTCACGTATGGAGCGTCTAGCAAGATCGCGATCATCGGTGGCAAGAACGATCCGAAGCCATTACTCGTCAGTCGTCAAGTGAAGCACGAATACGGATGGAGTATTGCGTGGGTCTACACGCTGATGAAACGCGCTCGCAAAGCTATTATCACTGTTGACTCTGGGCCATCTCGACTCGCGCACGTTGCAGGTGTAAAGAATCACGTACTGCTTGCACCCGATTGGTATGTGCTTGATTGGCAAACGCATCCAGGTGCATTCAATGTTGTTGGCAATCGTGATACGTGGACTGTTTCGAATGTCATGCTCAAAGTACATGAAGCGGTGGTTGCATGTCAGCCCTGACAGCCATGTTCATAGGCCCAGACGATGCAGATACGTGTGATGGATGTGAGGATGCAGTAAACGGCAATCCTTATACGATTGACACTGTACCTGAACCTGGATCGTTCGAATGTATGAATCGCTGCCGTCACATGGTGCAGCTTGATGAATCTGCATCGGATGAAGAAGCACCTTATGTTTGGCATGGCCGCATTGGTTTCACCACCGATGACAGTCGCATGCAGCATGTGCGTAGCAAGAGTACAACGCGTGATGAGGATGGTGAGCAGGACGAAGAAGAGATTGGTGATGATCGTGCAACACCAAAATACTATGGTGATGTAGAGCCTGACGAAGACGAGGCTAGTCCTGATACGGGCAACGTGTTGGGGCTGGATGACGAATCGCCTGATGAAGACACGCCGGGCTATCACGCGATTGATGATCGTCAGTACACGACGCTAGACGACACGCCGGGCTATACCCCAGCCCAGGATCAGCAGTCCAATGCGAACGACGCAAACGATGATGAGGGTGATTTTGACAATCCTCTCAACTCTGAAGACTTCCTCGACTCCGTAAGTGAAGTGCTATTCGGCCAGATAGCTGATTTGATATCGGTCGATAAGCTGGCCGCTGAAGAAGCTGATGCGCTCGCTGGCTATCTGTTTGATGCAGGTTTGGATGTCAATGACGTACTTGCGATCACATCGTACGATGCTGCTGATCAAGCTGCGATCCGTGCTGCGTATGCTGAGATATCAGGCGACAAGATTGATGAAGACTTCATCCATCAACAACTGATCAACGGTAACACCGATATGCTGATTGCACTGCGCGCTACTGATCCTGATACGACAGGTGCGATCATGGCTGCAATGGGACGCAATGGATTCGATAACGCAGATGCTGAGTCTGCATTCGCACTTGGCGATGTGATGGGTATCAAGCCAAAACTCAACGATGAAGATGGACGGTGGTATGTTGTATGAAGTTTGCGATGATCACGTACAACACGCTTGCGTATCAACCGCTGGCTGATATAAGCGCACCGACAAAACAAGCGTATTGTGATCGACATGGCTACACATTCGTTCACAGGCCAATGCACATGATTCAGAAGTTCACCGGCTGGGATCGTATGCAACTTGCGCTTGACTTTCTACCTGAGTACGATTGGGTGATGTGGACGGGCGCGGATGTGATTGTGACCAATCCTGCCCAGCGAATCGAACGACTTATTGATCAGTATGGAATCAAGAGCATGGCAGCTTGTGCTGACATCTTTGGGCTCAATAGTGATGTGATGTTGTTTCGGAACTGCCGAGAGTCGAAGGAGTTCCTTGAGGCAACGCTGAGTCCACTTATGCGTGGCATGTATGCGAATGCGCAATGGCAAGAGCAACAGGTGATGATTGACCTGCTCAAAGGTGCGCCGCATTGCTTCAACATGACATGGTTGCCGCAAGAAGCAATGAATTCGTATCCGTACAACGAGTGTGCTGGGTATGGTCGTGCTGGTTACATCGGTACTTGGTATCCAGATCATTTCATGGTGCAGCTTGTTGGGTTGGACATGAATACGCGTCTTGATGTTGCACGTGAATGTTTATCACGAGTGGAGTATTACAATGCAGTCTGATAATGTGAATCATCCAAAACATTATACGTCGCATCCATCAGGTATCGAGTGCATTCAGATCACGCGTTACATGAGCTTCAATATCGGGAATGCGGTGAAGTATCTGTGGCGTGTGGATCAGAAAGACAACGCAATCGAAGATTTAGAGAAGGCAGTGTGGTACATCAACGATGAGATTGCAAGACGAAAAGTTGAACAACTCAAAGCAGAACGTGCAGCAGCGAATAGTGCCTTACAACCTGGATCAACTGATAGCTGACGCAACACGTTTGCGTGAGCGTATTGGTGATGGTGAAGGTCGTGTTGAGATAGTTGGTGCAAGTTGGAATGTGTATTCAAAGATCACATTGCGTGTCTCGCAAACCGATGTTGATCTGTACGACATTCACACGTTCAGCGTGGTGCAGTAACATGGCACGTATGGTAATTACGCCGACGTTCAAAGATATGCTGGGCAATACGCTTGTTGAACCGATCCTGAACATCAAGCTCGAAGGCACAGACACGTTTGTTGTTTGGCCTGAGATGATAGAGAAGATCATCCAACGCATACGCAGCGGCGATCATAAGCGGCGATTCATCATTGAAGCATCATTCAATCCGCAAGCAAAGCAGTACGGTCGTGGGTAGCGTACGCATTCATAATCTTGACATTGTGATCAACAAGCTGCGATCAGTCGGTGGTGGTGCGCCGCAGTACATGCGTGAAGTGTTAGATCGTGCAATGCGTGAAGATTTGTGGCCTGCATGGATTGAACATATCAGCTTAGATGATCATTCGCTTGAAGAGCTTGCGAAACTCGGTCATCCATACTCACGACGCTATGAAGTTGATTCGTTCATTCATCCTGATAGCGAAGTACATGCGCAAACAGGATCGTTTCGTGAAGCATCAAGCATTCGCAATACTGAAGGACCAAAAGGTCCTGTTGTGCAGCTTGTGAACACATCACCGCACTATGTGTTCTTGCGTTATGGTACGCGTACAATGCGTATGCGTGATCCTGGTGGTGCAGCAATGTTACAAGCATTACCAAAGATTCAGAAGCGATTCGCTGATGAAGTCAAACAAGCTGTGATCGACTACTACTACACACTGAAAGGTCTATGATGGAAAACGACGCACAGAAACCCGAACAAACACCCGATCCAATGCAACGCGGACCTGGGGGCAATCTAGCGGAGGGCCAAGCTAAGGACGTAGCCCAGCCAAAGAGCGAGAAGCTGCAAGAGTACGAAGAGCCGCCGCGCAAGTTTCGTGACTGATATGCCAAGTGTTGTACGTGAGCATCTAACGCATATTGGTGCGCACTTCATTGATATAGCACGTGCAAATGGTCGTATAGCAGAAGCATCACTTGAGGATGCAGCTTGCGGTCATAGCTTTGCACGTGATGAAACACGAATGCTACTCAAGATTAGATTCGATGAGGAAGTGATTCCATATCGGCATCGTGCTGTACTTGAAGTCACAAACGAGTTCACTGCCTTTCTTGATGCACGATCTGTTGCGCAAACGATCTATACTGATTTGCTGCGTGAAGAATACTGCACACCTCAAGGTGAGATTGCGCACAACATTCGTTATCCTGAACTGAGTGAGCTTAAACTAGCGAAAGCAAGCAATGGCGCTAACGTCTGAAGAGAACGCAAAGCTGATGCTTGTTGCAAACAAGAGTAGCGAGATTCTGCAAGCGATCATACGCGGTGTTGAGACATACGCGAAGTGGCACAACGCAGATATCGAAGATGTCGAACTTGTTGAATTCAAGTGGTCGTGTGATGACAAATTGGTGATCACATTCACGACATGACGTAAACACGCGTTTGACAAATGTTGCATTGTGTGTTATAATGTATACAGCAGTCGTCACGACTGCATACATTGAAAACTGAAGGAGCCTTACACAATGCACGACTCACAACGTAGCAAGGTCTATGAATGGGAACGGTCGCTTGAAACATATCAAAAGCGACACACCAGCTTAGACGAGATACGAAAGCTCGCGGATAGAGTATGCAAAGTCTACGATATGAAACCTGTCAACATCAAAGACGGGCGTCGTAGAAGAAGTGCATGCTACGAATCATGGACACATTCGATTAAACTGCCGCAATGGTGCCGCAACGAAGCGATTGTGTTACACGAGCTTGCACACGCTGTGAACGAACGCAAAGGATTGAGTGATTCGCATGGACCTGGATTTATGCGCGTCTATCTTGATCTACTGAAGACGTTCACAGATGAGCCTGTACGTGATGCACGTAAGCGCGCAACAGCGATGCGAATCAAAGTTGCGACAGCCAAGCGTGTACCAACTGCAATACCAATACGCAAAGCTACGCGGATCGACAAGATCAACGCAGCGATACGCAAGCTGGAACTGCAGATTGGCGAGCTTGAGAACGAACGCTACAGGATAATGCATCCAAAGATGAAGCTCGCAGCTTAGCCCAGCAAATGAAGAAGCCACGGTGTTCCTAGCCGTGGCTCTTCTATTTGGCGTGTTCTTTCGGCCCGTTCTCCGTCGTTCCCCAACGACGTTTGCCCGTCTCATCGGACGCGCACAGCTTAGCATGCACTGAACCGATCCGTCAACTGCTGGGGCTTGTCAGTTCGCACGTTTTGGGATACATATAAGGAAGACGACATCCGAACCGCTAGTCGCACCGCAAACCGAGTTCGGGGGGATGGAATGCGTCGCTGTCTGATCACTGCTTGCCCAGCCAATATGCTACGGTCCTACCTGCTCTGTAAGTCTCATTGGATGATGCTGCCATACGACATACGTAAGCTAGTGATGCAGACGTATCGTATTGCATGTATGCATCCATACAACAGCACAGCAGGCATCAACTATCGTGCGGCGATCAAACGTGCAATCGCATACGTCGAAGGCGTTCTTGCAGACGATCCATCAGTGACCGGCATTGCGGCAAGCTGATTGATCCACAAATGACCCGGAAACTACTGAAGACGTTCACCATCTCAAGCGGCACTCCATTGACGCAGGATCAGTTAGCGGCTTGGAACGCACACGTTGATTTGTATCTTGCTGCGGACGAAAAGACGGACGATGGTGATCAGTCAAACGGCGACGATCAGTGACCGGCGAGCGTAGGTCCGATCCCCACCGGCAAAACGCAAGGTCGGGGGATAGGCGAAGCTCCTTACGATCACACCGACTATATGGATCAATGCAATAGACGAGATAGACTGCTCTGCGATTCACCGGACCGCTGCACTACGATTCGTACGCCCAGGCCCTGGTCCGCAGTTCGAACCGTGATATCAGTCTGATATAACGATATCACAGTGATACCAGCCTGAGCCCGGCTGGTGTCAAGTGCTGCGGACCCCAAAGCCGTCGATCACTGCCGGTGCGATCTACAGCCCAGCTACACCGAAGGCGTGGAGCATCGAACAGCGTAGGGTGAGCAGTGCAGGTCAAGCTCAAGATGTTGTGCTGCGAGTGTGGATAATCAGTATTATCGTCACTCGGCGCTACCTTGGACCGGACGAGCTTCAAGTCTAACGCAGACCAAGCAAGCTGAATGCATGGTCGTCAGCAGCGCCCGACCGCACCACTCCATCCTGACACCAACCGGGTCAGTCAACTTTCCCCGGCAACAGTAGCAGGCGGTTCCGCTGTCCCCACCTGACACCTCACAACTTTTCGTAGTTATACGATGATCATACAACCGACCCCGGAGCTATCAGCGTCTATTTTCAGGGTCGTTAGTTATATCTAGGTCGTATAACTATAGACGAGAGCGCGGTCGGCGCGGTACAATGGTCCTCACGATCCCTGGTGATCCGTGCCTATACGCCTCGTAGAATGGCGGTATAGACGACGGCTGCGCCGTGCTGGGAGCGAACCTCCTTATAAGGAAGGGGCAAGTGATGGCCCAGGACCCCCCGGTGCAAAAATTCGCGCTTGAGCTTAGCTGGGAGCAGCTTTGCGCAGTTGAGGCTGCAGTGTGCGACAGGCTTTATGACGTAGACCCGCTGCAGCAACATGAACTGCGCGATCTGTTCACACGTGAGACAATGCGCGCTGCACGTATGCGTCACGAGGCGACCGACAGCGACTACGCGGATGTTGTCGATGGCTGAACCGTTGTACCCCGTATACCTTATGCGTGAGCAGCTTGAAGAAGTAATGCTCCTGGTACGTAACGAGGCAAACCGCATCAGTGGTGACGGGAAACCTGCTGTTTCACCGCGCGTACCATCTGAACGACTTAATCTGCTGAACGCAGCGAAACGAGCAATCAACATTGCATCGGACGAACGCAATCTAGTGAAGGCCAGCGATTGCGTACAAACCGTTGACTTCATCTCGGATGATGAAGTGCGTATGTTCGCAACAGCACGGGCACTCGTCAAACTGCTCAACGAACACGATACATCCGAAGGACTGCGTGTGCTTGAGATGGCGAAGCTGGTGTACGCGGAATGATCTACAACCCTATCGAAAATCACGGACTGCGCACTGATGCTGAGCTAGTTGCGTATGCGCGCGGTATGCATCCCGAATGTAAGCATGGCCGTGTTGTTAGCGGACTGACGGCGTACTTGCGCCTTGTCTCTGTTGTCGAACTTTGGCACAACATGGACGACTATCTAGCTGATATGCCGCCGCTGCACTGTGTGGACTTCGCATGATCGTCGTACTATGGTGGTTTGGTTTTCTATCTATCGTTGCTGCATGTCTGCTGCTTGTCTACAAGACGCGGCCGACTGATCCGTTTAAGAATGTAGAGACGGGCTGCTGTCCGATCTGCAGTCACGACACGCGCTTTCATGTACGTCAGCTTGAAGTGTTGGCTGTGCGTTCATCACTCTACGATCCGTACGGTAAGCTCTTGCCTGCCGCGCGTCTTACGTGTCGCGGACGCATCTTCAACTATGCAATCGTCTGCGAAGAGGAACAAATAAACGTGCCCCGTTCTGTATTTCCCCAACAACTCACACTCGGCGATGTGCTGCCTGAAGCAATGCTCGCCGGGCTCTACAACGCTGCGATCCCAATTTCTCAAGGTTTTCGTCAGTACGATCCTAAGCCGATGACGATGGGTGAAGCTGCTGACCTGCTTGCGAAGTTCCGCGACTTCGACTATCTGCGTGGGCGCTACATGAAGACGACCTTCAACAAAGACGGCACCGTTGATATTAGCGACTACGACGACGTGAACGGCGATGGTGCAGCATACGGTGTGCTGCAGCTTCTGCGTGACGGCAAGGAAGTCAACGATCCGCTGATCCTCAATCATCACTTCGCGCGCACTGTCGAAAAAGCTGCGAAGACGCCGGTCGAAAAAGAAGACGATCCGCAGATGAAACAGCGCGACGAAGGTGGCACAACCGTGTTTACTCTGCCGCACGTACCGGAGAAGATCGTAATCGACGGATTGCGCAAGCTGGCGGAGTGCGAAGACTACAGCCCAGCCCTGCGCTTAAAGCTCACCGAGAATCTTCGTGCTGCAGCTACGTAAGGTGAACGATTACCAGCTTGCATCAGTGCGCGAGGCGCACGATCTACGCTGTTCGCACGACGCGGAGATTGAACATTGTCCGCGTCAGGTGTCTGTTATTGAGCTAGACGAGGATGGGACGTTCACCGGCAATGCGTACTGTGCGCTTTGCTTTGCAACTCACTACCGGCAGTCGCTGCGCGGAAGGCAAGTCGAATGAAAATTGGTCGGATCATCGCGCGTACGCTTACATTATGCGCGATTACGCAAGCTGTGTTCGGACTTTATCTATTAGGAGCAGCGGCATTGAATGTTAAGGAAGCACGGCGTGTT
>QGNH01000679.1_pt1 | contig 28208 bp, 42 predicted proteins | sample 1735481 | NCBI WGS metagenome assembly QGNH01 (sample SAMN09239004, study PRJNA386568) | Viral metagenome, whole genome shotgun sequencing project.
TTCCAGCACGTCCCATAGCCTCTTTAATAAGTTCTTCAACCTTTTTTTGCTGCTTATCTGAGAATGTTACCTTCTGTGCTTCTAATTCTGCCTGAATTTCGTCTTCAGTTTGCGGCATATTATGCGTTTCCTTGCACCCTATAAATTTACCTATAGTATCGGGTTACTTACATATAGGATTTGTAACTTTAAACCTTTTATTTAGAAATTCTCTACACCACTACCACTTACCGAAGACCTACCTGGAGCTTTACGAGTAACACCTAAACTACGCCCATCAGGGCCGGGGTTAACCGCAGCAGGTTTAGTTTTCTGCTTGTAAGCATTCAAAGCATCTTTAACTGTCCCCGTACCATAAGGATTTGCAGAAAATTGCAACTGATTACCATACTCTCGTGAGGTTTCATCAATAAACTTTCTACCACTAGACGGAGATGGTTTTGGACCAGCCTTTACACCAGTACCCGTATACTGCTCCTGATTAGATTTCTTAATAGTATCGTCGCCATCACCTTTGCGAGGTTCTGCTCCAGGAGAAGCATCCCGCCCGTCAGCCAATGGACTGTTATAATTAGCCATAATTTATATTACCTTTCGCGCGAAAAAATTGACCAAACTCCATTACCAGAGGCTGGTTTTACTGTTTTACTTCTAACTCGCACATTAGATGTATTTTTCATTAACTTAAAACTATCCCTGCTTATTGTTTTCAAAGCAGATGTATAAAACCGTGGTCTTGCAAATGGATACCATACTAGTCGCGGGACTGAACCAGTTCTTGAGGGATTATCTCCACCAGAAGCAAGAGTACCACCAGCACCTGGTTGTCCAAGAATAGGTGGTGGATTAAACATGTGGTTTAAATAGAATTTCTCTACCCCTCTTAGTATTATATCTACTATTTTTATTAGCAATTGTCATTAAACCTTTTTGATTAAAATGCTTAGGGCTACATGTACTTGAATAAGGTAAACCATCAAATTCAAAAGAAAATATCCTTCGCCATTTTCTATCGTGTTTAACAGGTACTACTCCCGGAGGCGGTGGTTCAGAGTAAATTCTAATATCAGTGGTATTATGTATCATTTACTTTTTAACCTTTTTAGTACCGCCCGTATTACTGGATTCAGCTTTGATTTCCGACATTGTACCAGTACTCTTTGACCCCTGTTGTTCTGCTGGCGAACTACCCTTACCAACAAGAGCTTCCTGTTGCTGTATCTGCCATGCAGGGAAATCCAGCCCTCTGATTTCTGATTCAATCTTCATCATAACGTCAGAATCCAACTTACCATCATACTCATGGATAAGGCGAATAAGTTCTTCAATAATAAACGTCTTGGAGGGAATCATCAAATCTCTACCAAGTGCTACCAATTGTGTAATAGCATCTGTAAGATTTGTTAATTCATACCGATCTTTATACTTAATCTTACCATCCCAAACTTTACCCATAAACAGTAAAGTAAGTGCCATAAGATTAGATTCCATTTTCTCTAAGGTATCGGCCCTGTTTGAAATAAATGGAACTGTTTTACTAAAAGACTGTGCTTGCGAGAAACCACTTGACTTCCCACCATTAAACAATTCATTAAGGGTGTCTTGTGCAGCTCGTTTAAACATCTCTTGAACAATTAATGATCGTTCAGACTGCATCCATTGAGCGGGGTCAACAGCCGGAGTAATGTACGCAGGGGCTTTAGCACCTTTAGGGTAAGTGACTGAGTTGCTAGTACCAACAACTCCATCTTCCTGATCTGCAATAGGTATACTGGATTCTGACTCTACAGCCAATATATTAAAACACTGCCTGTACAGGAATTCCTGTAATAAACTAGTGATATTCATTACTTCACGGTTATTAGCCGCGAAATCACGAAGAAACGAATTACCCATATAAGGATATCGTTTACTGCGTTTATACCTACACACAGAAATTGGTATAGTACCTAAAGCATTATTAAATTCCTTATTAGAAAATATAACGGGTTTTTCAGGTTCAGTTATATCAATCTCTGTTATGGTGATATGATCTAAAAACCATTCAGTATATTTTTCAATCTTCCTTATACCATCACGAGTAACTCTATTCAACATTTGAAGACGTTTAAGATATTCAAAATTGTCAAAGTCATCCACTACCCAATCAGTTATTTCGGTGGCTTTAATAAGCACCCAATACGGGTCAAGACCTAAATCCTTAGCATTAGCCTCACTTAAAGTTTCCTGAGATACACCGCTAGGTAAAGAAGGAGCATCTACAAGCACATATGCCATACCAAATATCTGCATATCATCTGAGACTTGACGCATAAACCCATCAATGTTCTCACTCTTTTTATTTACGTCTTGTATAAATTCATTATACCAGTCTTGGTTAGCAGCCCCATTTCTATCAATACTCTCAGAAAATATAAAGTTAGTAAAGAATGAAATCATTGGTTCACAATAATTAATATAGTGAACTCTATCTGTTCTGTCTTTATAATCCTCTACATTTTCACGAGCGTGTTTCCGAACATTTTTAGAATTGGTAAAATCATTACCGCCTTCATAAGCACTTAAATAAAGATCAAATTCAGGAGCATACAGTTTATATAGTTCATGTGAGGTTCTAAGTCTATCTAACTCTTCCTTAAATGGAACAGGAAGATTAAGTGCATCTGTGCTATAATGATCGGGTAAATTTGGAAGCATCTTAATCCTTTAGTTTGTAGCTATATTCTGTTCTCTAAACCAAACTAATAATTCGTCAAGAGTTTTATTAGATTTTGAAGAAATTTCTTTAGCATACTCTTCAGTACGTTCCTGAGCTTTAACATACAAATCAAACATATCTGTTAATTCCGGTCCGGTTGAAAATCTAGTATGTTTACTTCCATCACAAAAACTTTCAAAGACTGTATTAAGCCATTTTTCTCCGCCTATTAGGTTAGCACTACCAAGCATGTTAACAAAATATTCATCATAATAATGGCGTTTATACCCTCTGGTTCCAGCATAATGATAATGTAATATAAGTGGGTCTAACCAAACACTTTTTCCTAGTAACCAAAACTTAAGATCACAGTATACTTCCTCACCACCATAACCATCAAATAACCCTTTTGGGCCATAACCACCCACTTCTTCCCATGAAGATCGTTTAACAGCGAAACCACCGTGCCCTCCAACAGCTATTCTATAAGGTTTCATAGCTTCTTTTGGTGTAGCTGAAGCAGCCCCCCAAAAATTAAAATTAAGTTTTAAACGATAATGATAGCATTTAGGATCATCTACATAATATTGTGTAGTAGAGTGAAGTAAATCTATATCATATTTCTCAAAATCTAATAAAGCACGTTTAAAGTAATCTTTAGTAACTATACAATGATTATCAAAGAAAAACAAGTAATCACCAGAAGCATAATTAGACCCTAATTGTCTAGCATCAGGAGGGTTAATACCTTGCTCAAAATGCTCATGATATTTTAACTTACCGGCTAGTCTAATATGTTCTATAACAGACTTTGCATCTGAGTTTAATTCCTTATCCCCATTAGTTATAAATATATATTCTACTTCAATACCAGAGTTAATTAATTCATTTTCACATGAAGTTACTGTAGCCCACAAACCAAGATCATTACCTCTATGAGGTATTATTATTGAAATCATTTTATATACTTAAACAACCTACCTATGCCGCACTGTATCCAGCCGCCTTCGCACGCCCACGCGAATGCCATCAGCGGCGCCAGATCCGCCTGAATCACCGAGCCAGCCTGAGCGAGTAGTGCGGCCATGCCAGATATCAGATCCGCACGTTCATCATCCGTGAATTTCTCTATTCCAGGAAGACCAGCTACGAGTGCCGTTATTCCTGGTGTTGCATCGCCAAGCATTCCCATTCAGATCACCCCTTCGTCTCGCTGTCGATCTTCTGGACTGGCCTATGCCTGCCTGATCGCCGAGTGGCATCGCGGGCCGTCCAGTTCGAGCGCGAGGTTCAGCATGGCTAGCAGGGCGCGGATCATTGAATTTGCGTCCAAGTACAGCCACCGGAAGCTACGGGACCCGGCACAACAGAAAACGCTGTTTGCGATCCAGTTGCCAAGGCTAAACCAGAGGCACTGTAGTCCACGCCATCAATGGTTTGTGCCGCTGTTGACGTTTTCAAAACATCCGATGTCGCTGCTTTCAAGTGCCACGTGTACCCAGCCCCGTAACCGATGCAAGTAGGAAGTGTAGCGGTAACGGTGTTGGCCGTGAAGGTTGCCCATGCGTCAGCGGCAGTCAGTACATAGGTGCCGGAAATCGCTGTTGGGTTCTGTTGCGTCGCCCCCCAGATGTAATTGTAGGAGTTTTGATAATACCCAGCCACAACCGCATAACAGGCATCCGTCAGGTGGATGTGATCCGCATTGAAACAAGCCCCGGAGAATGCGCCGTCTGCACCCAGTAGGGCATTCGCGGCGGGATTTACTTCCCCATCTGCAACCTGGCTCCAGCCCGCGTTAATCAGAGGGTCGATAGCGTTCTTGAATGTGTCCCGCCCCGTTGCCGATATCATTGTGACCAGAACCGTCCTGATACCTTGCCCGCGAAGATTCTGACTGAGGCCCTGCATATACTTCCAGCAGGAGGCTGCTGTATGGTCGTAGCCGAAAGCCCCATCATTCGTGCATCCCCAAATGATTGCCGTCGCACGACCGTTCTTGGTCAGATACGGCCCAGCCTCATACAGACCCTTCCCCGCGAATCCCATCATGACTCCACCGGGATTCCCAAAATTCTTCAGCGTGGGAGATCCGGTTAAACTCGTCAGGTTGGTTGTCGAGCACGGTGATGTGGTGGGTGGATTACTCCCATTCGTTCCATAGGTAAGAGAATCGCCGATACATACCAGTGCATCCCCGTTAAAGAAACCAAATTGAGGAGTAAAAACCACCCCGCGCGACTCCGCGTCTCCGCGAACAATCCGGTAAGCGGATTGCACTTCTGATGATTGCCCCGGAACCGTAACCGTCATTGACAGCGGCCTGTTCCACACCCATAGGCCCTGTAAGGTTCCGGCAAATCCTATACCGCTAGTCCACCCGGTGCCGCCGATCTGCAACGTACCTTGCCCCATCCCAGCCCCGCTCGTCCCTGGACCCACGGTATAACCAGAAACTTCAACTCCGTTGATCGCCAAATGATCTGTCGTGCTGTCTCCAGAGGTTCCAATTACCCATGTGATGACCGCGCAACCGCCCGCGTAGTCTTTTGACTGCGTAGCGTGATTCGGATTTCCTGACGCAGCAATGCCCATCGTGGGCAGGAGCGTCTGAAGATTATAGCCGGGAGATCCGGCCATAAAACTCATCACAAGGCCAGATGATGAAGTACTGGTGAGCAGAGAGGGGAAAGTCCAGTCCATGCCAGTGCCGGTATTCACCTGCGCCATCGTGGGCTGACAAACTGCAGCCATGTAGGTGCGTCCCGCTGTGTTTACGGCAGCGGGGAGAGCCACCCATTGGTTTATTGCGGCTGAGAATTGAAGCCCGCCCCCAGCAGGCCACGTAGGAGTATTCGGAGCGCCCGCCAGAGTTCCATTGTTTCCGTTAGTAGTGCGGTCAGTAAGAGTTGTTCCGCTTCCTTCGTTTGCTGAGTATCTGGCTATCAAGCCATTCATCAGAGCGGCTGGAATCACGATCCCGTTAGTGAATCCGTTGCTGTTAACGGTGGTCCCGTTCAACATTGTACGAGGTCCATTATCAGTCAACTGCGCGAGGCCGATAGATGCGGAAAGGATGAATGCAAAGAGAGTCTTCATTACGGTTTGGCCTCAATATAAACGTGATCTACATCCACCGTGCGGGTTGCTGCTGCCAGATCCTGCAAAGATATTGCGTGACGCATATTTATAGCGACCGCTGGCAGATTGGTGCTGGAATCACACACCTGAGATCCGTCGATGAAGAAATATATATGACTGTTTGCGTCGTTTATGAAAACCTCCAGAGTGTGCTTTGCGAGGTCTGCCGCAATACCGGATGATGTGATCGTAGTAGTTCCCGCGTTCGCGTTTGCGCACATAAAATTGGTGTCAGATGCCGAAGTGCTATACCGGAATCCAGCCCAGTTCCCGGCAGGCGTGTCGCTGGCAATCATTGTTGTCGGAGTCTGATCCGTGAACACCCACCAGAACCTCTCGGTAGTAACCGCCGAACCCAATTGAATATCGCTCTGAGCGTAAAGGTTGGCCGATGCGGTACCGCCGCGATCCCAATTGCTCGCACTGGTGTAAAGGTGAGCGGGCGTATTGATTGTCGAAGTGGTGTTCAGGATGACCCTGGAAACATTGAATGCCCCAACCGACCCGGAAGGGGCGCTAAGGCTGGCATTTGCGTTAGTCCAGGTGTCACCAAATCCACCGGAAACGGTCCCTGCCACATAAGCCCAATGGCGCGTGGACGGCCTCTGCATCGTCGTGGTGATATAGCCGGTGATATTCGTTGTCGGGCTTCCCGAATCTTTATGGAAGGCTATTACTGGGGCCTCTGCGTTGTTCAACGGCAGGGCTGGAGTCGTGGAGTTCAGATTTCCGGTTGTCCCGGCCAACGCGGATCCGCTGATAGTAACCGTCGTTCCGCCGCCACTGCCGCTAGAGGAACCCTGACAAAACACTGTCCCGTTATATGCGAACAGATAGGTAGATCCTCCAGTCAAGGCCGAGGCTGAAAGATTAGTACTGCAATCTGACTGTTTCAATGTTTTTACGCCGAGGGCTGCGACGTTGACTGTCGAAGATCCAGAATTGGTCGTTTGCGGGATGAATGAAATCAGAAGCCCTGTCAATGTACTCACGGTAGGCGAAGGAGTTGGGCACGTATAGGTTGTCGTGCTACCTGTCGCATCCACACACAAGGCATTGTTTCCACTTCCTGGCGCTCCAGTAGCCCCAGTAGCGCCCGTTGCTCCGTTGGTCCCGGCTGGACCGCTGCCGCCCGTCGAAACCGCTGCCGTACCTGTCACATCGCCTGAGAACGTGAAGGTAAAGATATTGACTGATGTCGCCGTTGGCGTGACGGCAGTGACCACGTTACCGTTGAAGAAAACAGGGAAAACCGTTGACGAATTCAGGTTATGTGTAATCACCACGCTGCCTGTTGTGGCTACGCAGGAGTTTGTTCCCGTTCCGCCAGATGGAATGCAAGTTCCGGCTCCGGTGTTGAATGTGGCTGTGACCGCACCTAACCCGCCACCCCCTCCTCCACTCAGCACCTGATAGTTTACGCCGTCACTGATGATCGTTGCGCTCGTGTTCGCCGGAACCGTGAGCACCGAGCCGCTGATGTTTGCAGAAGGGCCACCGTAGAACGTGCTTGTGGTCGCTGTCACCGTGAGGGAGCCTGATCCGACGTTATTGATGTCCACGAACCAACCTGCAGCAAACCCAGTTGTGCCTGCCTGGGCGATGGTCCATGCCGCTGCCGTGTTCGTGGTCAGGGACTTGCCGCAGTCGCCCGTCAGGATCGCGTAGGCACCGTTGTGGGCTGCCGTGACGACCGTTTGAGAGATCGTTCCCGTCGCTGTGATCGTTCCGCCTGAGAGGCCACATCCGGCGGCTACGGATGTGACTGTGCCAGATCCGCCACTAGAAGATGACCCACCAGAAGATGTAGCTATAGCACCTAAATCCTGAGTTTGTGCATATAATGAAAAATTTAATATTATTACACCAACTAAAACTATTAAATATTTCTTCATACTAATTACCATACCAATACATTACCTGTAATGTATCCCCAGTTGCTACGTAAACATAAACATTGGCAAGGTTAAAGTAACCATTACCAGTTGCTCCTATATTATCTTTGTTTGCTGGAGTTATTGATGTGCCACGACTAGAGGATGTACTGGCATCCCCATATCGTACAGGAGAACTATTACCAGATGGTGCAGTAAACTGAATAAGTTTAGCTGGTACAAAGTTAGTAGCTAAGGCTACTGTGTGAGAAGATCCTGCAATATCCGCTATTGTATACGGGTTAAGTAACCCGGTTTGGGCCATTACTATAGTAGGTATTATAACTAATAAAAATAGTTTCCTAAGTGTATTTTTAAATTTCATATTTTATTCCTTATTAATTATAATAAATTTTTAGTGTACGCGCCAATGCCCATTTTCATACACAACCAACGTACCACTACCAGAACCTACAATATTACTATCAAATAAAACACTATCATCCTGAACATTTTTGCAGTCTGTGCAATAAGCTAGTGTACCTGTGGGCGGAGTTGCTGGTAAAGCAGAAAGTATATATATAACCGGCTCATAGGAGAGCGAGGGGATATCTGCCGCAACAAGCGCGCGCCATGTTGGAGTGGCTGCCGCTCCGGTTGTCGGGCCAGCGAATATCGCGTTGGCCGCTTGCGTTGCGGCGCTCGTAACGCAAGTCGCGCAGGCGATGGTCCCAGTCGGACTAATAGTGATTGGCGCATTGGCCACGATAGACGGCCCCACATTGCTCACCGTGCCCGCGATGCTGAGTGGCGCTGTCAGATAGCCGCTATACTCGTTGGTTCCGAGCGCGATGTTGCTGCTCAATCCCTGGATGGAGACGTTGTAGTTCTCCTTGTTGCCTCCGTTTGCGCCCGGTGGGTTGCCAGAGCTGAACAGATTCCCTGAGATGACGCCCAGCGTCGAAGCGGCGACCCCGTCATCGTCTACAAGGATTCCCGCGTATGTGTTGCTGGCAGCCTGGCTTCCTCCACCAATCCGGTTTCCGGATATCTCAAACGCCGTCGCGGAGGTCAAGTGGATCGCGTTCTTCTGGATGTCGTTGTTCCCGATGTGGTTTCCGTTGATGTTGATGTTGGACAGCAACTTCCCGTTACCGCCAGCAAAAATGATGCCGTCCTGTGACGTGTTTCCCGTCGTGTTATTCCAAAGCAGCGAACTGTTTTCGATGAACCATCGGTACGTGCCAGTCAGGTTGGTATTGCCCTGCGGCGCGACATGCAGCAAAGCGCCGCCGCAGGCTTCAATAATCGTGCCACCCTGAATGTGGTACTGAAAGCCCGACTCGACGTACAAACAGTCCCCAGCAAAGTGGTTGATGAGCACGTTGTCCCAGTAAATATCCGAGTGGTTGTCGCCGGTCGCCGTGATGCTGACCGCGCTGCCTGAAGTATTGTTCCCGTCGTTGCCGGTCAGGTTAAGGTTATGGAACGAAAAATAAGCTACGGGAAACCCTGTTGGGGAAATGAATTCATCCCCGTTGCAGCCTGGAGCAAGCGTCACTATCGACACCCACCCGTCCCCATAGAATGAAACGTGATCCCCCAACACCAGACCGCAGACCGGGTATGTGCCAGCCGGGAAGTAAACAACGCCGCCTGTACCTCCATGATTTTTGTCGAGGGACGTGATGGCCGCCTGCACGGCAGCTGTGTCAATTGTCGTACCGTTGCCCGCCGCATTGAACGGGCTGGCCTTCACGTTTGCCCATGCTATTGTGCCGCTGCCCCCGCTTCCCGCACAAGTAGTCCATGATGTTATAGTACCATTTGAAGACAAACAAGTACCGTTAGGGCCAGCGGTAATTTGACTAGCTAATATAATGGTATTGGCGGTCGTTGTAACAGTTGTAACCCTAACTTGAGAAATAGTTAATGGAGATACACTAGTTGGAACAACCCATTTTTCACTATAATTAGTGGTTACTTTTGCATTTCCTACTTGATTAACTGAATAATTTACTGTGTAATAAGACCCTAAGTTTGTACTAGTATCATTGGGCGCTAAAGTTAAAGTAACAACACCAGCAACAATTTTATATGGTGTTAAAGTTTTAACTACTATAGAACCATTAACCTGCATAGCAGATGATACAATATTAAGTGTGCCAGATACCGTACTTGTAGTTGTATCTGTGGGGTTCAAAAGAATATCGTGAACCGGGGTTTGACCAAGTAATACAAACGGTAAGAATATATATAGTAAAAGTTTTTTCATTTATTAATCTATCCTTACTTCTAACGGAACGGTTGGTCCCCAAAATCTAATACTGGAACTTAATCTACCAGAAGGACTTTCTTTAACAACACAAATTCCTGCAATTTGCTGCCACGCCATCCCACAACTATCTATATCAGCCTCTGATTGATGTTTACCTGTACAATTGTATAATGCTAATTCCTCTTTAGTGTATGGGTGGGAATGCAGGGAGCCGGAAATCACCATATCATTATCTTTTGCATAATCTATTGCTTCCAGTCCCCAATGTGGCTGGATATTAACAGTATTGTGATCGCAGTAATCTAATATATTCTCAGGAAACCAAAACTCTTCAACAGTTATAATATTATGTTCAATATCTCCAACTAAGTAACAAAGTATCTCAGAAGGAAATGCATCCTTAGAAATATCTTTAAATTGTTTAATCAATTTCTTAGATATATACAATGAATACATTTAATTGTCCTCAGATACCGCGATGTTGTTCGTATTTGTACCGCCAAACAGGTTTATCTGCTATCCAATTAGCTAAAGCGAGGGAAACTACCGAGTCGTCATGCTTTCCTCTTGGCGCTGAATACGAAAGCACACCAGTATCACTCACGTTGTATTCGTAATCCTCTAGCTCCCTGCGAAGAATAGAAAGTTCTTTTGGTATTATTATTCTGGTGTTCTCTATATTTAGACGAAGTTTTTCAATTAATTGTTGTTTAGCCTTACTTCCACCTATAGTATACCCCTCACAATTTACGCCACCACCACGTATAGTTTCTATAATTGGATCACCAATACCAGTAGAATCTACACATGCTGTAGCATGATTATACCTTCTGGATACTTCAATTATTCGACTATACTGAACTTCCCATTGTATCTGGTTGAATCGTTCCCAATGAACTACCTCAAGGGTGTTTCTGTTCATTACAGTGATTACTGTGTAATCGCGTTTTTTAGCAAGATCAACACCTAATACATAATTGTTACCACCACGAGGCGGTTGCATACACCCAACAAAACATTTACCAATTCCACGAAACACACCGGCAGATTCCTGAAGAAACTCAGCAGCATACTCCTGTTGAAATACATCGGCTGGTAAATTCTTTTTGGCATCTCTTATAGCTGATAACGGGACATGGGGATTAGACCATGACTGCATTCTTATAGAGAACCATTCACTCCAAGGGTCTTTTTCATCAGCATATTTAGGAGTACCATCAGAAAAGAATTTCTCACCTTTTTGGTAAGCTTCGTAAAACCACCCACGACCTTTTGGTGTAGAAATTAAAATTGCTCTACCATTTGTTTGTGTAAGTGTAGTTAAAATAGATACCCAGGATGCTTCAACTATTCTGGCGGCTTCATCTATAATAACAAAGTTTACAGCAAATCCTCTAAGTGTATCTGGGTTGTCACCAGACTTAAACTCAATAGTACTTCTAATAGTACCATCTGGTTTAATTAATGTTAATCTTAAATCAGCTTTATATTCCTCAAAAGTATCTTTTGGTAAAAGTGTCTTTATTAGTTCATAAGCATTCTTTGCCTGTGAATACGACGGTGCAACCCACCAAAACAACCCAGGCCCCGGTAAAGGGTTTCTATTATAATCTAAATTATTCCAAGCTTCTTTAACAATAGCTATTGAACAACCGTAAGTTTTTCCGATTACAAGTTTGTCTCTGCCCACTCATACTTTATTAGAGATTTACAGAGTGGGCAGAGACAAACTTAGTTCCGCACGCTCCAACGATAAAGCGAATACCCGGATGAGTATCAAAGGTAGTAATTAACTGATATTGTTTAGGGTGAGCATTTGGTAACTCAATTGTAACAGGTTTTGCTATACCCTTATTTAGTACAATCTGACTTTTCTTATATTCGTTAGCTATTGGTTGTTTGCTCATTTAATAAACTATTTATATTTTCCGGGTCACTAAACTCTGCATCAAGTATTTCTAAATCTCTAATTGGGGCGGCTTTCAGTTGTTTTGGGTCAGCCTCAATAACATCTATTTTTCTGGCTGTCACAACAGAGTTATCAGAGTTAACAATTGCCTTATACTCAAACTTCTCAACAGTCATATTACCAAGATTCTTAGGATAGTAACCAAGGTTCTGTAAGGCTTCAACCTTAAGGCGTTGCATATCAAAGATAGTTTTACAGTGTGTAAGATACTCTTTAGTGCCAAGTTTACACTTCTGTTTACTTTTCTCAATATCACGAATCTGAAAGTCATATGTCATTGCAATATCTGCAATAACTAAAGCAATATCTTCCTCTTTAATCTGTGAGGATCTTTCTTCTTTAACTTTTTGTTTATCTACGCGAACTGCACGTTCTGTGATACCAAATATCTCACCAATTTCTCGGTTAGTGAGCGTTGGCATTGTGGCCATAATAAAAGCAACACAATGTAGCCGTTCACGCCTAGAAACTTTCTCGCCTTTTTGTGCTCTTTGGATTATTTTCTCGGCGTTAGCAATTGGCAAGACAATTCCTCGTTATTAACTAAGTGTGATTTTTGCTGCAAGGGCAGCAGACGAAAGTGAATCAAGAGATGCGTTGAATGCAACAGCATCAGAAGAAGCCTGTTTAACAGCAGCAGACAACGGACTGGTAGCAGCAGCAATAGCAGTCTGAATAGTTTCTACATTACTCTGGTCAGCATTGTATGTAGCTTCAGCGGAGGCGGCGCTAACAATAGCGGAATCAAGTAAACTGTTCATAATTTTTTAATCCTTTTAATTTCTTAACTATTTATTACTAAACCAGAAATTCTCCCCGGCATGTCTTGGGAAACAAACAAATGAATCATCATCAAATGATATTCTAATATAGGTTTGATTTAATTGATAAGCATCTATTTCATTATATTCTGCTATATCTATAATTATTTTTCCAATGAACTGATCTAATAAAACAATACTTTTCATAAACTAATAACTCTATTTTGCATTCTATGCAAAAGGAAACCGGGCCTAATGGCTCACGCTAAAAGACCCGGTAGAAGAAACAAGTGTCTGAGGGACACTAAAGTTGTTCTCTGAAGGTAGGACAGAGACAAAACAATACAAGGCAGGCCAACATACAAACTACATTTCTAAAGCCCCTTTATGAAGTTATACTTAATTAACTCTGGGGCTGTTTGATCTGAAATATTAATAACGGCGTTAGCGGTTTAGAATATCATCAAGACCCAAACTATTCATTTAACCACTTTTCAATAATTTTTAAACCTTCAAGCATCTTATTTCTGGCACTCGATAAATAGTCATTATCACTATGTAGAACTATAGTTCCATTGTCATTTATAGCAAATAATACAGTTTCTTTACCACCAAGTTTATCTGTTATTGTTAATTCCATCTTTAATATCTATTAAACTTATAATAATTTATAATTTCTTGCTTCAAAGCCCTTGTTTCTTTTCCTCTAGCGAAAGATTCTGGTGTATGCCCAGCCTCTACAAATGCTTTTTTATGTTCTTCAGATAACTTCTTACCTTTTTGTGTTATAGAAATTATATGTTTATGTTCTTCTGTCATTATCAATTACTCAATCTAATTCAAGTATAGCACACATTTCCTAAAAGTCAACTACTATATATTTATATACTCTGGTAACTTATTACATATCATATAGATACAAATATAAAAATAAATGAAAATAAATTCCAGACCTTATAACCCTAATTATACTTCTATATATTCTGGTGAAATACTAGATTCTTCTGTACTTAATGGTGAACTCCCCCAATGATGAACGCTGCCCGGAGGTCTGCCAATACGCTTCGGAGTGAACAGCGCCATTGCTTCTTCTATATCTGCCCCTAATACATCACATATTTTCTGCATGTTTACCCGTGTCGGTCTGTTGCTATCTTTAAAATAATAGTATATAATAGCTCTTGAGAGTCCGGTCTCCTCTGAAAGTTTAGAGATACCTATACCTTTTTCTTTAATTTTCTCTTGTAACCAACTACTTAATGTGTTCATATAGTTATTATAACAGAAGTATTATATAGATGTCAATACTATTATGGTGGTTAAAGACTTCTGTTAATGATACTCGTTAGGGGAATAACTAAAGAGGGTTGCTAGTAGTGGTAGTAGTCATGAGTAAGCAATAGTTGTCAAGTACTTATCTATGTACTAAGTTATATACCCTGTAACGGCCGGACACAACTCATTGTAGCACGGGTTTTTCAAAAAAGCAACTAAAGAAAGTATAAAGATTCTTTATAACTCTAATGATATTAATACTTTAAAAGGATAAAAAATAAATGAAAATAAATTCCAGACCACCTAAACCTAAATCACCACTATTTGTAACTCTTTTAGAATGTGTAATTATTTATTGCACACTGTGCAAAATCGCATAAAGGAAACATAAGGATATATAAATACCCCCATAAAAAATTAGTTGACATCCTCATGTTCGTTTGCTATAATAGTTTTAGATGAATGAACTTCGCCCCTGTATTCCCGCCGAATTAAAGCCGCCGATTAACACAATCCTCATTACTACTGTAGATGATTTGCATGTTGTGCAAAATTTCCTTGAAACTGTCCCCGAGTTTGGATTGGATATAGAAACCAATATGGTAGATGACTTCTTTGAACGAAGGATTCGCACTATACAGGTTGGTAACAGAGAACAACAGTACGTCATAGACTTATTGGCGTTTGCAGGCTCTACAAGCAATCTTATGGAGCATATGGGGGGATACAATAGGGGAGGAGTCTTTAAAGCGCCTGGCCTCGATTCTGTGCGATCTATGTTACAACCATTTTTAGAGACTGATAAGAAAATCAAGGTTGGTCACAATTTATCATTTGAGTATGAGACTCTAAAGTGGAACCTTGGTCTTCGTATATTTGGTTTATACGATACCATGCTGGCTGAGAAAGTCTTAAATGCTGGTAAAGTTAACTTCCTTATGAAGGGGTATTGGGCGCTGGATGACCTTGTTGGGCGCTATTGTGGGCTTAAGATTGATAAGACAGAGCAAACTACCTTTGATCTTTGTACACCATTGACTAATAATCAGATTGAGTATGCTGGATTAGATACCAGATTCCCGATGGCTATCAAGGGCGCTCAAATGAAGTCTATTAATGAACTAAATCTTAATAGAGTTATCCAGATTGAGAATGATGCTATACCAGCTTTCTCAGATATGCACCTTAATGGTATGTTGATTGATACTACTAAGTGGCTTGGGGAGATTGATAAAGTAACTGAGATTCATAATAAGAATATTCAGGTTCTTGATGATTTGTTCATTCCTGTTGTTGGGTTACTATGCAAACCTTTTTCTGATGAAGAGGAAAGATTGTGTGAGAAGTTCTGGCGTGAGGAAACAGACCCATTAAAGCGTCCACAATACAGAAAGACTTTTTATAAGATTCGTAAAGAAAATAAGAAATGGGCTAAAGATTGTTTAACTTTTGAAGGTAAGGCTAACGTACAGTATGGTTCTCCAGCGCAGATTCTTGTGGCTTTACAGAAAGCTGGTGTTAAACTTGCTAATACTAACGATGAGATTCTTGAGGCTCTTGAAGGTAATCCATTTATAGATGCTGTTAGAGAGTTTAGAACCACAGAAAAGACCCTTAATAGCTATGGACCAGCATACTTAGAAAAGAATATTGACAAGAATACAGGAAGAATACATGCTATATTTGACCAACTAGGTGCTGAGACTGGGCGTACTTCCTCACGTAAGCCAAATCTCCAAAATATTCAGACGGGTTCAGAGTGGAGAAGTTGTTTTATAGCCAGACCAGGCAAAGTTATTATTACTATAGATTATTCTGGTAGTGAATTACGTATTTTAGCTGAAGTTAGTGGGGAAAAGGTGTGGATAGATGCCTTTAACGCTGGATGGGATGTTCACTCAGTAGGTGCTGAGATGATTTTTGGTAATAAATGGAAAGATGCTGCTGAAGAGGGGTGTGCTTACTATACTCCATCAGGGAAATTTCCACAAGCACACGCTAAATGTAAATGTAAGTTACATAAAGTACTTAGAGAGCAAATTAAATCAATAAACTTTGGTGTGGCATACGGAATGGAATCAGGAAAACTATCAAGAAAAGTTAAAATAACTAAAGAAGAGGCACTAAAACTTTTATCTGATTATAGAAAAGCATTCCCTGCTGTAACTGAGTGGCTTAAAAAAGCAGGTAATGATGCCCAAGCAACACTTAGAAGCATTACTTTAGCTGGTAGGATACGTTTTTACCTTAAACCAGATTGGGAAATAGCTAAGAGATATGCTGGTGAAGAAGCCTGTAAGAAAGGTGTTGTTCTTACAAATAACCTAATTAACCGTAAATATAAATCTATGTACTCTAGTATTGAACGTCAAGGTAAAAATAGCCCGATCCAGGGACTTGGCAGTGACATGGTTAAATTAGCTGTAGGGGCGCAATATATGTGGCCTAGGTTAGAACCAGAATTTAACGCATTACTTATTAGTTCTGTACATGATGAGTGTGTAATAGAAGCAGATGAGTCAAATGCTCAAGAGGTACTTGCTTTTTGTTCAGAATGTATGTATAATGCAGGTAATGAATTTTTAACAAGGATTAAAGCAGAAGTTGAAGGGCATGTTAGCCCATGCTGGAGTAAAGATTAATGAAAAAAGAAAAGGATCTACCACCTATTTATCAATGCATACAATGCAAAGTATGGTGTAGAAATACTAAAGAGTGCTCTAATTGTGGTGTGAAAAGAACTGGGCGAGAAAAACGGATATGACAACAAATGAAATGCTTTCTTTATTAGGGGAAGTAAGTGTATGGTATTCAGAGAGTACTAAAGAATTGTATGTTGCATTAGACAATATAAAAGTTGTAGTTTCATCCACTACTTTTGATGAGGCAATATTACGATTGTATAGATATAGTGTAGGTTTACGTTAATGTTGGAATTTAATCTTAACGAGATTTTAAAGAGCAATAAAGAATTGGTTCTTGGTTTTAAAGGTGGGAAATATTATGCTTTTTCTGGTGCTGCTCAAGGTGAGGCTCTTTCCATTGAAGCCGCAGTTGAGCGGTTGTTAATTACGCTTACTCAACAAGAGGAACCGAGGAAATTGAATTGGTAATAGCTTCTTTTAAGATTCGTCCAACCAAACGAGCGCGCCTTTACTACAATGTAAAGATATTTGATACCTGCGCGGAAATGTATGATTACTCTCAGAATGGTAGAGAGTTTAAAGAAGGTAGGTATTTACCAAGCCCTAATTGTGGTGGTCTTTGTAGTTCATGGTATAATCCAAATAAGCCTTATGAGTGTGGGGAAGTTCTTTTAAGTAAAGAAGAGTTGGGTGCAAGAGTTGTGGTACATGAGTTATCTCACGCTATGTTTGGGTTTAAGCGTCGTAAGCAGATAGGTGATTTAGAAATAGATGAGAATGGTAACATAAATGCATCTGCGGAGGAATGGTCTGTGGATGCGATAGCATTTATGGTGGATAAGACTTACCATGAGATTAATAAATTATGCTTGTAAAATGTGAAAAGAATATATTGGATTTAGAAGTTTCAAAATGGGGTAGGTTTATTGTTTATATAGTAAACATGAAATGTTCAAATGGTGGTGGTAATAGTTGTACCTTTAGTCGAAAAGAACCTGCAATCAAGTGGGCAAAAGAAGAGGCAACCAGGTGGGGTATGAAGTGGCATAATTTCCCAGACCCTGAAAAGAAGTACCCCTATGACGATAGGGATGGTAGTAATGACGGATTAACACCAGTATTTGTTGCAATATGGTATTATGGTAGTGTGTCCGCACGAATAGAGGTTGTTAGAACAGAAGTTTGTGATGTTGTATAACTACAAAGAAAATAATGAGGTATAATCGTGGAATTTGAGGTAGAAGAGATAACTAAAAAAGAAGTGGATGACGCTAATAAGAAAGATATACAGAAAGCAATTATAGATGGGTTCAACCAGATGATTCAATTAGCTCAAAAGGTTTTAGAATTAGAGAAAAGAGTTGTTGTATTAGAGCAACAAAACACAGGTATAGAGGGAATTAGTTTAGTATGAAGAACTTATTGGTGTTAAGTAGTTTATTTCTAATATCATGTGCTAAACCAGCGCCATCAGTTAAGGTGCCTGTATATAAACCTACCACTTCTGCATCAGCGCCTGTGTTAGACAAAGCCACTACGGTTTATCTTATATGCTCTGGTAGATTGTTTAAGGCTGTTATAGTCTCTATGGATGGTAATGAGGTTGTTTATCGTTGCCCGGATCAGGCTAATAAGTAAAGTGCTGAATGAGATAAAGTGTTGGATACTAGGACATAAGTGGGTATTTATAGGGCATGGTTTTCATGGTTGTTCAAACTGCTCTTATTATAGTATTTTTGAGGTATGTCATCATTGTCATAAGTTTAGGTGCTGTCGTTGTGGAGCAATGAAAAATGGAAAATAAGAAACTGCTATTCTCAGTAACTATGAAGGATCTTGACATGCAAACATTTAGTGTTGGTGGTCATGGCGGAAGTGGTAAAGATACATCCAACTCTGGTGTAAGATTGATTCATCGTGATTCTGGGGCTGTGGGAGAAGGACGTGAGAACAGGACTAATACTTTAAACCGACAATCTGCCTTACGTAAGTTAGCTGAGACTAAGGAATTTAAGATTTGGCACAAGGCTGAATGTGCTAGACGAATGGGGCAAAAGGTTCCTGAGACTATGGAAGAAATAATGGCTCGTATTGATGCTCAGATAGCAGAGTCTTTACTGACCGGCGCAATTAATGTTGAGTACTATCCTTCACCAGAAGATAAAAGAAATATGAAAGGCATACATGGATCTTAAGCCTATTGTTAAGTTTAAAATACATCCTTGGTGTTACCCTAAGTTTTACTTTAGTGTAAAGATATTTAAGACAAATAAAATATTGAATACTTATATTAAAGATATGGTTGAAAAGTATCCATCCTTGTATTATATTAACTGTTGGGGGATGTGCGTAAAGTATGGCGGAAAATATTATTGTAAGAAAAACTTATGTGGGGAAATATTGTTATCCTCTGATCGTTTATTCGTAGATACCATATCTCATGAGTGCGTTCACGCTGCCCATCATCTGTGTAAACTTAATGGTATAACCAAGGAAAAGGAAGAATGGATTGCAACTGCTACAGGTGATTTGACCGAAGCCGTTTATAAAGGTATAGGAAATAATTATGAGGTACTAGGAATATGAAGTGTATTGGATATATAATGAAGTTAGCCCCTGATGGTGTAAAGAGATATTATATATGTAATTGTAAAGGATACCATAAAATTGAAGTGCGAAATATGTGGTAAAGGGATTAAGGACGGTGCTAATCTACACCGTCAGAATGAGAAAGGTGTAAAGGGTGTATGGCGTTGTGAGGAACATAACACCTTACCAATCTCGCCAGAGGTTCAACAAGTTATTAATTGTCTTAGAGGAGTGTTTACTCACATTAAATAATATGACAACAGAACAATTAGAACAGGAAATAACAAACCTTCTAAAAAATGCATTACGTGACACCAAAGTGATAAGTACTTTACAAAAAGAGAAGGATGCTTTGGAAATTGCTTTACAAAAAGTTATTGAACCAAAATATGAGCATGGGTCAGTTTATATGGGGGTGGGTAAACCTGAAATACCAATTAGGAGAACGTATATAGAACCCGGTCATTGGGAATATATAGACGGTACACCCGTAAACATTGGAAGTTAACGTGCATGTAGATACACCATATGATTGTGGTGAAGCATGTAATTTTAGAAATAACTAAATTAATATTAATTTTTATGTGGTTGTTGGTAACAAGATTGGGTATAGCTTTGTAGTTATTATACCTTAATAAGAAATAGTACGGAAAAATCACTTAACCACCCTGGAAAGCTTTAAAACTTCCTCTGGTGGTTATTTGTCTTTTATACGAAGTCCGACCATCAATTTCAACCAACATATAAAAACCACTTGACACATATTCTCTGGTAACAATAAAATATAAAAATACTTTGTTTCCGGGGGTTTTGAAGATTCTAAAAGGGTTAAGTTATTATTACCTACTATATGTAGTGGCGTATCTTCCTTGTACTACTATATGTACCCCTATGTAGTAAACTACTTATATCCTTGTTGGCGCGAATATTACTACTACAATGTAGTAGACATATCTATTTTGGCGCTTGGGGTGGAAGATAGCTGGTATATGATACATTTCTTTCATACATACAACATACATATACTTATTAAATTACTTTACACAATTTACTGGTTTTTATAAAAAATACAACTAATACCTTTTATTTAGAATTATTGCACACTATGCATTAATTCCCGCGCTATTAAATGAGGACTAATCTATATATAAGTATATAAGAGAGTAAATAGACTAAGTCATTGATAATAATAGTATTAACTCCTTGACAAGGTTCTTATTTTCTCATAAAACTACCAGTCAACCACCGCCATGCCCACCCCATTATCAGCACCCTACCATGATAATACTGTGTAGTATCAGTAACATACAGTCTTACCACGGCTATATTCTGCCAATAACAGGGTAGGACACTAGTACCAGTATCGTCAATACCCTGTTTTGCTAAGTCTTGTCTTGTCTATGACATAGATAACCTTGTCCACTGGTAGGATACAGCACCTTGAGCACTAGTGTCCTAGCCGTCTGGTATGCCACTATTAGCGTTGAACATTAAAGTTTGATTAATGTGTTGACACGTTGAGTGGCAGGGACTAAGATCGAGTCAGAGGCATGGATATGGACGCAAACACGGTAATAACAACAGTACAGTCAACACCACGTAATGCAACCAACATGCTACGGTCACCTGTTCGCACGGTAAAGGTGCTGAATCAGGTGGAAGCTGAAGAGCTCGTAGCAAGTGGTTTCAAGGCGCAACAGACCAAGTTACTCTCTTCTGACCACCCCTGGTATAAGCACCAAAAACTTGTTAATTGGAATAATGGCACGTCATCTTATATGACGTTTCTTCCCACTGCTAGGGTATAGCAGGGAGTAATCAACAGTAAGACAAGGAAACAATCACATGACAATCGCAGAGACGGCAATACAAACAAGACTAGCGGCTATGGGTATCGCCCGTACTACATACACCCTTGCTGACCAAATGGCGCGCAAGGTAGACAAGACACCAATCATGCTACATGGTAAGCCTATGGCTAGCCGTGTTACACCACGTGAAATTGACCAACCCGAACGCGCTCCACTGCACGGTGGACAAGCGTACCAGGTCAGCAAGCCAATTGACCAGGTGCTTATGCATCGTTCCAGCGTTCGGACACTTGCTTTGTTGCCCACGTCCGAAGGGGTCAAGGCGAATAAGGAACATAAACCATCTTATGCCACGCTGACCGCGATAACCCTTGACGCGCGTCGGGGTCGTCAAATGAAACGTGAACAGGCAACTCGCGACCGCCTGCTCGCAATACGCGACCGTGCAAGGGTACTACTGACCGCTGACAGTACCTCCTGCGTTACGACCGTACACCGGGAAACGATCATTCGGCCATTGACCCCGCTGACCGCGATAGAGGCAGTAACCAAAGCTGCATTAGAGGCAGGGGTCAAGGAACACTCGGTTACGTCACAAAATAAGCTGGATTCTATGGGCGTGCCGTGTATGGAATTCGGTACGGCTAACACTGTCAGCAAGGGTATGCAAGACGTCCTGGCGTCACTGGCAACTAAGTTCCAGCGTGGATTTAGCGCACCCCAGTACAAACGGCCTGTTAACGTCACCGATAGCAGGGTCCGTGACCTGAAACACGCGAAACGTCAATTAGCAATGGCACAAGCGTATATGTCTGAAGTGTCCCGTAACCTTGGGGTCAATGCGAACGGTACACATGTGCAGCTTGCCAATTGCGGCAGGGACCTGGTAATCACCGATATGCTCTCCAGGCGCATCAATCCGGTGACCGAACCAGTCGCAAAGATCACACCTGGTAAGATCGGTCGCACTACGGTCAAGGTGCAAGCTGGAACGCGATACCCTGGTAACGCTGGAACGGTCACGTTTGCGGCAGTCACTACACGCACGATAGCTGCCGGACCAATCAATACATGCGGCCAATTGGCAACCATTCAATCCGGCTGCCGCAATGAATTAGGCGCACGGACCAAAGTAGTGTTTGGCAAATTGCGTCCGATCAGATGGGCGATTAGTGACCTAGACGGAATCAGCGGAGTCACCACGGCTATTACTCGGCGCGCTAATGGCGTCAAGGGAATCAGTAGCGTCATTGGTTTTGACCCTAAGAAGTCGCATAGGTCTACTGTTAGCAAGATATACCCTAGTGGTACTCTCAGCACTGTCAAGATACATGGTGATATAGACGCCATTAATCCGCTGACAGAGTATCGCAGTATGGATTATCGTCCGTTTGTCCACACTATCAGCGTACCAGGTGCTTTAAGCACGTTCAAACGTCGTAAGACTGGACTAGTCAAGGCGTCTGGTATCGACGCTACCACGTTAGACCATGTCCGTATGGGTACGGATGTAGACTATATGCCTGCACTCAACCGTATGTTCGCAGTAGCAAGCTAGACCCCGACTAGACCCCGTACCAAACTAGACCCCGATTGACCATAACGGTTAGTCGGGGTCTTTTTACGTCTATACCATCCTGCTAGAATCCACGCTAGACCCCGTAACAGGCTTACCACGCTATTGCACGCTAGACCCCTGTAGTCTACCATCCGGTATTCCACCATGCGACCGCTAGACCCCGTTACGACCATTTCATAGTACCATGTAGTACTTCAGTACCATAAAGTACTAGGGAATTTGACAGATACCAGGGTCATGCTAGAATTGTGTTTGACGGTGATTGACCCCGACCGCTAAACGGTCAGCGGGTTACACGGTCAGCGGTCACTAGCGCGTTACGACCTGGTACGCTACAGGTTTAACGTATTGTATTGTGTCATCCTGATATGTATATTAGGGATAAGTGTCTTTGTTTTTAACAAAACTTGACACCTGGCGCAAACATGCTACAATGGGTTTTCGGACGGCCATACGGTTTCAAGTTTGTACGTCATACATGCTACGGGACACTAGTTTAGTGTTTACGTTACGGAAATGTTTTCCCAAACATTAGGGAGAATTGTTTCTGTTTTCGTGAGCACTTGACAAGTTTCGGTAGCATGTTACAATGGTTTTGTAAGCAAGCGCCAAACAATTGCACATTGTGCAATCGTTGCGTGAAACGTCGCAAGTAACACGGTACTAATGCTATTCTGAGTTATTATGAATATGCTAAGTCATGTGTTATCATTGTTAATCATGTTCATGTAGTTTGTCTTGTGTATTAGGGGAAAGTCCGTCAATTTTATATGCTCCGCGCGCGCGCGTGCAGTAGTGTGCATGTGTTACGCGCGTGTTTTAGGCATAAGTGTGTCTGTTTACTAACATTTGGTGGTACTCTAGCTCCATTCGGCGCTATTGGATTACTTCATGTTGTATTAGTGGAGTATTACGGGTATGTGTTGTTACTTCGTGTAAGTAGGGGGACCGAAAACCACGCTTGTTATCTGCCTGTAATTGTTTTAGTAGGAATAAGTTGTCTCTAAATGCTCCATAGTGACGTGTGGGGAACTTTAATTGTGTCTGTAGTAAAGCGGTACTCTGGCTTATAAGTTTAGTTCAACGTCTGAGCGATACCGGATTCGTGAGCTATTGGACTAGCGCCAGAGTACCACCGTCTTTTTAACCCCGCTATTAGGGGTAAGTGTTTGTCAATTTAATTTGCTTGACAGATATGTTATGATGGTTTTGCAGACAACGCAACAAACAAGCGTTGAACGCGGAAAGTGAGGTAATTATTGAATAAACGCCAATACTCACTCTTTGAAGTGAGTAATAAAGACGGTAAAAAGACTTACACACGCATTAGTGCAAGCGCCTTTGATAAGGCTACAGCCGTGCGGGTGTTCCAAAACAGATTACTTGCGGGTGCGTTTGGTCAAGCGTCCGTATGTGAATTGCGCCCAGTAAAGTAACAGGAGATTAAACGTGCCTTGGAATTGGGAAGATTGGAAATGACGCAAACAAAAGCCTGTGTTACCATAATACGTAGGGGTTTAGTTCATCATGTCCTTGAGGTAGATTTGCGCCCCACTGACATTAGACTGAACCATTACTGGGGATACCCCGATTACCCCATTGACACCAGCACAAGGGATTAGTGTATGAAAACTGCACTGATAGTGGGGTTTGGTTTGGGAGTATTATTTTTAGGTACTCAACTATTAGGAATTGTGTTGAGTAAAGCCTCACTTATAGGTTTGCATTAGGAGGTAATACCATAAAACGCGCTGGTATTCCAATAACCTATCTATTACTAATGCTTTATGTATTAGTGTTAGAGGGGAAAGAAGTTTTGCATTTTGTGCAATAGTATTTGGTGGTAGTCTATATAGTGCCTAATCCGCGCCATTAGACTATTACTTCATGACTATATGTATGAAGTTGGGTATAGATTTATCTAAAACAGTCGTAAGGTGAAATGCCTTGCTAGTCTATATCTAGTTATAAGTTTGGACGGGTGGTGGAATGCATACACATTGGGTTTAAGCCCCAATGCCCGTAAGGGATTGAGAGTTCAAATCTCTCCCCGTCTACCAATAGTTTCTCCGATTGATGTTTTATACATTAGTTGGAATTGTCTCACTTTTTCAGAAACTTGACAGTTTTTGGAAACGTGATACAATGGTTTTGTGAACGGCGCTTGCATCGGCTGTTCAACACGGTAAGAGCTATGTAACGCGACGATATAGGATAGCATGACATAGCAGCTATAGATTATCCTGTAAAAGACTATAGTGTAGTATTGAAAATGCGCGTTAATTAAATATGATTGCTATATGCTGAATCATGACGCGCTTTTACCCGTGTGTTGCGTGAGCTACTAAGTACACCAATAGGTTGAGTTCAGTAGGTACTCTGATCGGCGCACATGGGTTGGTGTTATAGGTGTAGCGTGGGAAGATAGAGCGCTTGACTCACGCTACACCGTTTCTTTAAAAGGATGGCATTAATGAAAGTTTATTTAGTATTAGACGATGACCGTCCAGTGTTTGGAGTAGAGGTAATAGCAATCTTTAGCACACGCAAAGCTGCTAACAAGTGTGTTAAGGAGAACATTCGTGAGTGGCATAATTTTCATGTGGTAGCATACACAGTGGAGGACTGAGGACTAATGCAAAAGGCTGTAATAAAAGATCATAAATTTGTTCTAATGCCTGGGGGTATGCGGGCAATAGGTGAAGTATTAGTTCACCCCAGACGTGCTGAGTTTACTGGCGGGTTACAACAAACCAGTAGAGTAGTTAAACGCTTCAAGAATGGTAACTTCAAAACGGAGAATACGCACTATACTGTGCAAAAGTAGGTGTACTGTGACAACAAGAACGGCGCAATATCTTGAAGTATTGCGTAAAGTGCGGGAAATAAACCTAAAGGAAGGTACAAATGCCGCCAATGTCGGTAACTTTCGGGAGAGAATCGCTTGTGTTTCATCCAAGCGACTTGGTAAACGCCCTTAATGAGGGTATTATATCCACAAAAGAGTACGCGGAACTATCTGTGTATCTTTATACCGGCAGAGTACCAAAAGTTTAGTAATATCCTCGTGTAGCTCAACGGTAGAGCGTGCTCCCTATAAGGGCTTGATACAGTTTCGACTACTGTCACGAGGACCAGATTTTCCACCCATACCTTTTTCAAGGTGTAGTTTGATTAGCTATAATTAAGGTGAACTAGTCTGTAGTGTTAGACTACCAGTAACATTTTGATGCTAATTAGGCGTTAAGTTGGGTGATTAGAGCGTTGAGTTTACTCCGCTCAAAAGTTTTGTGGTCAATGGAAAGATAGAGGGTATATCAGTACCTGAAAAAGCGAAACATACCTGATAGTGTGTATAGCGCCACAATTTAAGTTTTAGGTGTGGTTAGAGTTAGCACATAGGCGCAAGTATGGGAATTCTAGCGTGATAGTGCCGTTATATTGGGTCCGACCACACCTAACCGGATTTGGAGGTAGTAATGTTTTTACGTCTTAAGTTAAAGTTTTGGGATTGGAAATGGTTACTTACCGGGAGGTAGTATATTGAATAAGGCATTACAGCAACTGGTAAAGTTCTTTGATTGCGACGAAAAAGTGTTTCTCAATCGTCTCAATAAAGAACAGATTATAGCGTGGGCTGCTGAATTAGGGCCACGCTATAAGTTGAGTAATTGGCAGCATAACTTGCTGATTAACTCGTGAAGTGGTGGTTTTGGTGGTTATTTTGGGATGATATCCACTATGTAGCACGTCCTATCCTTTGTAAGGGAGATTGTAGATTGTGAGTGTACAGAAGTTCAACAGTGACGGGAGTAAGTGTCCCACGCGTAATTACCCACCAATCAAAGGCGGACTCAAGGTAACACCGTTTGGTGATAGTTCGGCTGTTACATTAGCGGACGGTAGTGTAGTATGTCCACCTATCGGTGGTTATCTGGTAGTAAAGGGTGAAAATTTTGAAGTAAAGGTTTGGTGAAAATGACAAACGAAGAAAAACAGGCATTAATCACTAAGATCCTGGCAGATAATGAGGTTATTAATGCCAGTGTACAGGCAAAGCGTGTTGCGGGGTATGGTATACGTCAGCAACCGCGTAAGAAGTTCAATGTCAGATACAGGGTCGGTAAGCCCCCTGCTATCTCGTAACTAAAGTTTTTGAGGGTAACATAACTATGCCTTTCATCCTCCTCCTCCTCCTCTGCATAGTTGTGTTACCCTTTAGATCAGCGCCATAACCTAACTATATATCTCTTTGAGTATAGCTGTCCTAAGTCAGCAAACTATGTGTCATTGGAAATAAAGGCATATAGGTAATAGGGAAGGTGGTGGGAGTGGGAAGTTGTTATGTCTGTTTGAGTAGTTATCTTTAGTACCTGTGAAGGATAGTAACAGGGAAAATGTGTGAAAGGTTGGTAGTCTTATGCGTAGCTGACATTAAGGCAGTACCCACACTTAAAATTTAGTAATACCCTTGAGAATATAGGTAGTATATATGTAGTAGTAATTAGTGGTCAATCAGATAAGACGTTACAGCGTTCAAAAAGTGGGGAGAGACTGTAAACTCTCCCCAATACCACTTAAACATGAATTAATGTAGCCATTTGCCTGTTTCTAGCCAGGAAAAAAGCATCTTTTAACAGGTGCTATGAATACAGAGAAATTCTTGAATATCGTGGTACTTATACCCTGATAGAAGTACAAATATTAGGTATAAGTGTGTGGCTGTTTTTGAGAACTTGACAGTTCAAAAAACGGTGGTATAATGGTTTTGTGATCGACGGAAACGATTACACAGTAACAAACAAACAGGAAAATAAAATATTATGGTTACAAACGTCACAGCATCGGTTAAGGGTTCAATTCTTCATCTGGAGATTGATCTGTCTGCAAAAGGTAAGGATTCCGCATCCGGTAAGAGTTCCGTTATCGCCTCTACTGGCGGTAATATCGAACTTAAGGATGCTCCTGGTGTGAAGTTGGGGTTGAATCTCTACACTCCGGCAAAGCTGTAAGGTATAGCAAGAACTATCCTGCTAAGTTTTGTGAAGACTTGCATTAGAGGGAACCCTCAGTACTATATTATACGGGCTGCAAGAATAGTACTACCTCATAACTGGCGGTGGATTGTACGGGTAAACTAGAAATCCGGTAAAACATCTCACCGCGCCTTAACCCTACCGAATGGCTGTTACAAGTCAGCACAAAAGGGGAGTAAGGGAGATAAAATTTGAAGGCTTTTACTAAAGTAACTGAAGTAGATGGGGAAGGCTTGGAATCCCTTGGTGGGGAGAATGTTCTTGTTTTTTGTATGAATTATATTTATACTGGATTATTGTCCGGGGTAAATGATACGTTCATTAAACTTACAGGAGCACGATTAGTGTTTGAAACCGGGGCATTTAACACCAAAGACTACAAAGACGCACAAACTTTACCAGGAACTGTCTGGTATATAAACCGCTCTGCGATTGAATCTTTTGGTTTAAGTAAGTAAAATGCTAAGAGGATTAAAACAAAAATATAAGTCTGGGTCTGGGTCTGGGCCTTGGTCTAGGTCTGGGTCTGGGTCTAGGTCTTGGTCTTGGTCT
>QGNH01001412.1_pt1 | contig 28160 bp, 45 predicted proteins | sample 1735481 | NCBI WGS metagenome assembly QGNH01 (sample SAMN09239004, study PRJNA386568) | Viral metagenome, whole genome shotgun sequencing project.
TGGCTACTGATTATAGGTTTCATAATTGGAGCACTAGGACTTGCATCATCAACGTTCGTCCTATCTACAAGAGAAAGTAGCGCCATCCTGTTTGCAGTAGGTGTATTGACGTTGCTCGCAAAGATTCTGACGACTGATGAAGAACCAACGGAACCAGAAGAATCAATGACTGATCGGATTATTGAACAAGAATGGGATGATGAGTAGGCTAACCACCTACTTCTTTTTTATTATGATCGCACCACAATTCGGAACGATCTGCGAAGACCCGCAAGAGGCAATACTCGCAAACCGCCTCTCGATTTGGTTATCTAAGATAGAGGATAATATCTCTAGCAACAAGTTAGAATGTGCGATCAGCGCGTGCGATAAGACAGACTACAAGGAAAAGGTTGAACCGTGGATATATTACCCACACGACAGCCACACCTTAGCGTTAGTCATAGTTATCGTAGACGACCTAGGAAAAATCACTATTGCGATTGAAGAGATAGATACGCCGGATGTTAAACTCTACCTTAGAGAATGGTACTTACTACTAAAGGCTGCGATTTGCACACATCCCGATGCCCAAGCGTACCATTGGAACAGATAGATATAGTATCGAACCCCTTTAGCGTTCGGAGATTCACCTCCAGCGGGAGTACACAAAGAGACCCAAAACGTTATAAGACTATTTTTGCCTTACCAGTACTCCCGCACCCTAGCTTTTGCATGATACGAAACCCTTCTTTTGTATTGTAGATAACGCTGTAGCGTGCTCGGATATTAACCAAAAGACTATTTTTCTACCGCCGCCTTTAAATCCTGTATCGCACCCCATCGCGGGTCGTATCTCTTGAAGCTGCCTATAAGCATCGCTATTACTTTCTCGTATGAGTCGGTGCGGAAGCATAGTTCTTTAAGTTCTTTAGCTGTGGAGTCGTTAAGGCGTATGGTTGTCATTTTTAACACGCTGCCCATCCACAGAACAACACCACAACACCCTTCTTTCCCTGTAGGTTGCGGCGCGCTATTTGAAGTTGGTTGTATGCATCTAGAAGATTCTTGGCGGCTTCTTCGATAGTCTTTCCTTCTGTTATTGCGCCAGGTTCTTCTTTAATAAAAGCGATATAGCAGTCGTCAACTTTTATAAAAGCGCCCGTGAGTTTGACCATTTTCATCTCCAATAACCACTAACCATGTCAGTCTGTAATAAACTTTGTCAACGCCAAACTTCGTGACTACTCTGCTAGCTCACGCAAGCAGCTTCTATCGCCGTTTGCTGGCGAAAACACGATAGCCCTCGTGTCAGGATATTCTTAGCTGCGTTCTCATCCCTGTCTAAGACAAGTCCGCAGTCACACGAATGTGTGCGGTCTTTCAGTTCTTTTTTGACTATCGCACCACATCGTGAACATTCTTGAGTTGTATTCTTTGGGTCGACCATCACCACAACCGAACCAGCGTTCTCAGCTTTGTTCTGTGTGAATGCGATGAATTGACTCCACGCCACATCGCCTATTGACTTTGCTAGGTAGCGGTTTTGCATCATCCCTTTTATGTTCAAGTCCTCAAAGGCGATGACGCCGTATGTGTTGACAAGTTTCCTACTCAACTGGTGAGCGAAGTTACTCCGTTTGTTTGCTATCCGTTCGTGAACCTTAGCGACAACTTTCTTTGACTTCTTTCGTTGCGCTTTTGCTAACTGCTTTTCTTCGGCTCTAAAGAAACGTGGGTTGTTTATATGCTCACCATTCGAGAGCGTAGCAAACGAAGTCAAGCCAACGTCTATACCTACCGCAGCGTCGTTGGTGTGTTCTAGTATGTTTGGTTCACACTCAACAGTGAAACACGCAAACCACTTCCCTGTTGAACTGCGCTTTATGTTGAGTCGTTTTATCTCGCCTGCTATCGGTCTGTGTAGTTTTATCTTGACGCTGCCTATCTTTGACAGTTGCAGCGTCGAACCATCAAGAGCAAAACCTGACTGTGGATAAGTAAAAGAGTCATACCAACCTTTGCCTTTGAAGCGTGGATAGCCAGCTTTCTCTCCGGCTTTCACACGTCTAAAGAACGCTTTGAACGCTAGGTCTACTCTGTATTGTATTTCTTGGAGTACCTGTGAATAAACACTCGTTAGCGTTGGTTGTTGCTCTTTCCATAGCAGCAAGAGCCTTTGAGTGTCATATCGAGAGTATAAAGTATGTTTTGAATAAGGAAATATTTTGGTCGCTTCATATGCGTTACGCCGTGTTGCTAGTGTTTCATTATAGACCCATCGACACAGGTCGAGGGTGTGATTGAGCGCCGTTTCTTGTGCGCGTGTCGGATAGAGCCGATAGCGGAATACTTTATTCATCGTCCCTGACTCTCAACATATTGTTTCAGTCTGTCAAGCGATACCTGCCCTGTTGTTGCTAAGAAGTATGAGCGTGACCAAAACGTTCCGCGTTTCAGCGTTTCTTTTACTTCGGGGAAGTTTCGCCGTATCTCACGCGACGTTATTGTTTTGAGTGCATTGATATATCGTGGAATGTCCAGCGTTGGCTTTGCGCACCCCTAGTATATATATGTTTACTTTTAAACAACGTATTTAATTACAAACAGTAAGAAGCATTAGACATGAATTGTTCACTGGATTAATAGCTCCCCTATCCATTCAGTATAAGTTGGCGGTATCGCCTGGGTTAGTTCGTATTTAGTCATCCAATCAATACACATAGCTTCACACCAGTCTTTATATTTAAACGTCTTACTGTTACCACCATGACCTGCTACGGTAATATAATCCCCCCTGCCGACCGTTCCGTTATGGTTGCACGGTCCTGGGGGATATATCCATATATTCGATTCAAACAACCGATGTCGAATTACTTTTAAATTAAACATTGTACCGCATAGTTTCATCGGTTTTATTAATGGTGCGCCTTGTACATTCTCGATAATATAATCTTTGTTATCTACTAATTCGCGCGTAGCGGATATTAAATCAGGAAACTTGTTTAACCTGCCTTGACGCGTACCCCACGTATATGCTTGGCACGGTGGTGAGGCGTGGATAATATCAAACTCATCGATAAACGATTCTTCTAATTTGAATACATCTGACTGTACAAACTCATAAGGATAATTCGGCTGCGGTTTTATATCGACACCCACCACGTCAAACCCTGCGCGATTGTAACCTACTGAGCAACCGCCTGCCCCGCAGTATAAATCTAAGAGTTTAGTCATTTTTCAGCCTCCTTTTTCGTTACTTTTGTTACTTTATCATTACCTATCTATTACCACTCAGGATTAGCCGCGTCTGCGACCTCCACCACGCCTTAATACGTTAGTCATTTGTTTTCACTCCTCAACATAAATTTTATAATCCTTTATGAGGCGCTGGATAATATCATCATACGATTCTCCCTTCTTACCGATGCTAGTTAATTCTGCATGAGTTTCGTCTTTAACGGTTATCGTCTTCACTGCTAGTTCACCTCAAGAGGTCCAGAACCTTCCTCAAACCAGTGGCATATCCATTTCTCATTAATCCACGCAACCGCCCGTCTTGGTAATACTAAGCACTCATCACCACAATGAACCATGCGCGTACCTTCCATGTTGTATTGTCGAAGAAAATATTGCTTGTTGTTTTTACAACTTAGACAAGGAATGTCACTCATCTATCTATTACCTCTACTAACCTAATATACATAAGTAGTATAAATACCTTTAAAGGCATTAAAAAGAAGCTACCCACGACCTTTAAACCCTAGAAAGAGCTTTACGCGGGTAGTCCAGCGAGGCTTTTTGTCCGGTTCCACGACTTCCTCTGCTGGAAGTAACTGTTTCGCCATAATCATAGCTGAAACACCACGCAGAAGTTCAACATGCCTTCTTTGTGAGTGTAAGGTTCAACTTGTAAAAGTTTTAAAAGTGTTAGAAGTTTCGCTAATATATTTGGTGCATTTGTGAGGATGCTCGGCTAGGATGATATTATAACTTAATTTTAAAAAATAGTTCTCCTGCCTACATTGTCTCTCATTAACGTCAAGGTATCGACGGAAGTATGCTTCCGCCTACCTCGACACTTCATCTAGACTGGATATATATTAGCAATACTTTCGATACTTTTAAATATTCTCGCGCCTTCTATCCTTTGATGACTAAGCTATTTGAGCTATCCGAGACAGCATTATCACCTGAGCATCGGAAAGGGATTCTTCGCAAAGTGAAAAGCAGAACCGTCGGATGCTACACACCGAATGACTGGATGCTGCGAGAACCGATTAACACCAACAGGTTCATTCGGCTTGCCCCGGGAGAAACGGAAGACGGGAAACCGCGTCTAGTTTTGGTTAAGCGGTTGCTTTATCTCATGGAGTACGAGTTCTTACCGTCAAAACAAATTAGAATGATCTGCGGAAAGCCGAACTGTGTCAATCCCGCACATATGCGAGTGCGCGGATGGGAAGCCGAAGCTTACCGAGAGATTGCCGGACAGATTAAAAGAGGGATTTTGTATCAGGAAGAGGCAGAGAAGTGGTATGGGTGGAAACCATGAGCAGGTTTTGGGAGAAAAGCGTTATTGAAGGTGGAACGACTGAAGTTAAAAAGCCACGCGGCCGTTTAGAGGTTGACCCAATATACAACCCAGATATGGAATTTCGGGAACGACTCTTAACGCATCAATATTCAATCTCTGGGCCTAAACGAGATATTCATCAAAAGCATAAAATTGGAATGAGAAGTAACAGGCGAAAATGCTTTGACCATTACGGAGGCAGCGACGTTCTACATTGCGTTGATTGTGGAGAGACTGACCGGCGCGTTCTTATTTTACATCACGTTCACGGAAGAAAAGTTGCGCCTGTTTCGTGGGCGGACATTGTCGCTGCGGGATTTCCTAAAGGGTGGCTTAAACCACTTTGTCGAAATTGTCACGCCAAGCAGCATGACCTAAAATTTAAATGGGAGCCGAAGAGGATCGCGCAGAAGCAGAAGCGTATTTTGAGAGGATATATCAATGAACGATAAAAAAATTTTAGATCGAACAGCTTGAGTAGAATCAAATAGGAATCTTTATGCTTAGAAGATACAATTGATGCGTGTTTCCTATAGTAAACATAGGAAAAAGGACCTTGAAGGCGATGATGATTAAGAAAATTGAAAGACTCATAGAAAAACTGGAAGAGAAAATTGAAAGACTCATAGAAAAACTGGAAGACGCAGCCGACGATTTGACTGACTGGGCGGAGGACTCAAAGCAGGAATAGGACCTTGAAGGGGAAGTAATTCAAGGAGTTCGTAACGAGGCAACAACATGGACAAACAAGACGAAACTGCTGGACATACAAGCCAGCTCGAAGAGTTAGCAAACAAATATGAAAAGATATTTGAAAAGATAGACGATGAGCACGATAAGTTATGGGGGGTAATAGTAGAACTGCAAGACCGCATTGAGAAGTTGGATTCGAACCGAGAGGGATTATAATTTTGTTTCCTATAGTAAACGGTGTAACGGAGGCACATCACGATAAAACGTCAAAGATCGCAGTATCATCAACGCTGGACAGTTGCAGAAATTGCAGAGATTGAACGCGACCTCGATGCACTGGACATAAACATCATCCAGTGCATCAAGGAGCGACCAGGGATTAACGTCGTATCAGTGTGGCGTTGTATATCGAAACGCATTGAACCGCCGCATCTCCACGTTGTAAGATACCGTATTAAAACCCTGGAACAGGCGGAGGTTATCTATACTAAACGGGTTGCGAATGAACGGCGTTGCATTCTCAATCATCTAAGGGAGGATTAAATGTCATACTGGCAATGTATTCGATGTGAATATACAAACTACGTGCATTTCGATAAGGTCAAAGGTGAACTGCGCTGCAAGGATTCCCGCGCAACTGTCTCGAAAGGCGGGGTGTGTGAATGTTTCAAACTGCATCACGATATTGTAGCGTCAGAATTTAGGGAGGATTTAAAAAATGAGTAAAACAATCGTAGCGAAGACGTTAAGCGTCGAAGGTCTCAGGTATTTAGCGATATACTGGATCGTCGCACTTAGTATTCGCCTAACTATTGTGCTTTTTACCGGGCATTAACAGAAAAAGTTATAGTGTATCGAAACAATTAAATACCATCGATACGGTCGGGAGCCCGTATCTATCTTAGGGAAAAGACCTATGAACGCAAGAAGGGTTTATGACGGAGGAGAACCATTAGTATCATTGGCAGAGTCTACGTATCTAGACTAATCCTCCCGGATATGCCGCAGGGTTCATTCACCTCCCTGGCTCGACTCTGCCACCCTTCTTTGCTTTTTTTCGATAATCCTTTTGCACTTTAGATAGGAGGAGTTGGTCTAACGAATAGATGGCAAGCAATAGATACAATACGGCGGATAAAACACCCGATGGATTTTTGCCGCGCAACGTGGCAAGACAACGTATCGACAGGATTTTACTGCGGCATCATCGCGACGCTACTAGTGGTTATGGGAACGTCACCACTTTGGTATCACGTGTGCTGCCGAGCTTAGTTTAGGAGGATATTAAATGACACATAGTGCAGTTTACTTTGTAGCAGGGGATTCATACAGCGACCTAACGGCGCTTAGAAGCGGGGGAATAATTGATTTACACTATATCATTCACGGTGGCGGAAGTAGCGCACCAACCAGCGTCGTATCTGACTGCAACGCAGCAGGTTTAAGTCCGATTCTAAATAACGGCAACGATGGGGCCGCAGGTTGGAATGGTAGTGATTCATATAATGCAAACCTAGCTACCCAGGGTTGGCACGCAGTTGGCGGTGAATCAGAGCAGGCCGCAGAGATAGATTCTATAATGAGTCACCTCATCTTTCTCGATTACGGCGGTGAAGGCACAGGCGGCGGCACAGACGACGACGTATGGAATGTAACGCATCCAGGTCCGGTCAGCGGTCACGGCGCTGCATCATATATGGAAACCTATGATTCTAACTCGGATCTATGGGGTTGGGACGTCATGGGGTCAGGGATGCAACACGCAAAGGCCCACGGCGTAAAAGAAATCGGCATGTGCGTGGGAACGTGGATGATAAATCATTCAACGGCCCAAGATTACATAAACATCGCACAGCAGATGGAAGCAAACGGCATAACCTTCGCAGGCATAGGTGTATGGGGCGGATATGGCTCAAATGCCAACTCGGTTTACAACGAATTTGAATCATGGTATAAAGCGTGGCAAGCTATTTGGCCGCCAACAAATGTAACGATGAAGAACCGATTCAGTCCTGCACCACCACCCCCACCACCGAAACCAATCGCCTTTGCAGCATTCGCCCCAGCGCTATGTTCTTGGGCTGTAGGACGTCTTGACGAATTTGACGAATTTGCAGTTGGATCAGACACCGCTTTATGGCATAGAGCATTTGACGGAACACAACACGCATGGGAATCGTTAGGCGGACAATGCACATCAGCACCAACAGCAGTAACGACAACCGGAGATTTAATAGACGTCTTTGTTCGCGGGACCAATGGCGCAGTATGGCGAAAAGAATGGAACGGTAAAGCATGGTTGCCATGGACATCACTGGGCGGAGGACTCAAAGCAGGAACAGGACCATCAGCAATCAGTAGAGACGGTAAAACTATTGATATTGAAGTAATAGGAATCAACAACGTGCTATTCCGCAAGTCATGGAACGGAACTGCCTGGTCAACATGGCTAGCGGTAGCAACTTCGATTCAGTAGGTGAGCAATGAACGCCGTCCGGTGCATGCACTGCGGAAGACCGATACTACTCGTAGAAAGCACAGTCTACCACGACGGCGACGTGCATGTCTTATGCACATTCTGCCAAACACCTCAAAGCATATCACACAGAGAAGAAAGTAATCCGCTCTTAAGTACGTGGAATAAAAGAGGAGCCAGGATGAAGTATCAGCAGTACTAGCAAACTCAAAAACATAAAACTACGGGCGTGATACCATAACGCAAATAGAAGCTTATCACGCTCTTGTAAGGATTGGCAGACCAGCGACAAACATTGAGATAGCACAGGAAGCAGGGTTAGCGGTTGGATTAACGAGTTACTTCACCAAACGATTATTTCAAAAAGGATGCGTCACTCGCACGGAACGAGGCACAAGGCATATATTTCTTTATGATTTGAATGGGGTTGAACACAAATAATGGCTGACTCACGGCGATGGATGAAAGGAGCAGAATCATCCAAAGCATACGCCGCTTTTTGTGAATACCGCAACTTAGGGACATCACGCTCTATTGAACAGGTAGCCAAAAAGTGTCATAGGCATAGATCGCTCATCGCAGGGTGGTGTTCTAAATACAGTTGGGTAGAACGTGCAGCCTCGTATGATGAATACCTAGCAGAAAGAAGAAGACAAAGACACCAGGCCAAAGTCGAGAACGTCACTGACGATATACTTGATATTGCTCCTGAAATTCTTAAAAAAGAATTAAACAAGATGCTCAGTGATGAGGCTAAACCATATGCAACCACTGAACGAGTTACTGCAATAGTAAATATAATATGGAAAGTTCTCGGCCTTGATAAAACAAAGATAGACGTAAGCGGCGAAGTCAAAACAACCACAGACGTAACCAAACTTAAACAAGTGCTAAACACGCTGCCATTAGAAGAACGAATCAGACTCAGCGAACAACTGGAAGAACTAGAAGATGTCGGTAAGTGATAGATTCGATCAAATATTCTTAGCGTTGAACGAACAACAACGCAGAGAACTCAAGTATGCTATCGATCCGGTTCAGTTCGCTAAGGCATTGGGTATTGATCCCGATCCATGGCAAGTTCAAGTTCTAAGATCAGAATCAAGTCGCATCATACTCAACTGTGCCAGGCAATCAGGCAAGTCAACAATAGTCGCAGTCGTAGCACTTCACCACGCACTCAATAATCCTAACTCACTTGTTCTCGTTGTCTCACACATCTATCGCCAAGCAACTGAAACCTTTAGAAAGATCGCACGATTCTATCAAGAGATAGATACGCCAATATTATCAGTCACCGAGAACGTACACCGTCTCGAACTACAGAACGGCTCTCGAATCATAACCTTATCAGGACAACACCCGCAATCAATACGTGGTTTCTCAGGTCCGACGCTGGTAATCATAGACGAAGCATCACAAGTAATCGATGAAACATACACCGAAGCGATCCGGCCGATGCTCGCAGTATCAGAAGGCAAGTTAATCTTGTTATCAACACCACACGGCAAGCGTGGTTTCTTTTGGGATGTTTGGAATGATTATGAGCAAAGCAACATTGGTGGATGGCAAGGCATTAAGCTCAATGCTAACCAGTGTCCGAGAATATCACTGGACTTTCTCGCAGAAGAAAAACAATTAAAACCCGACTGGATGTTTCTTCAAGAATACATGAACCATTTTGCTGAAGGAATTTCAAGTGTATTCAAAGCAGAGGACATTGACAGGGCGTTTCACGATGATATATTCAGCAGAGATGATTTGGATTTGGAGGTTGATTAAGAATGAATGATGAATGGGGCGATTTGATAGAACCAACACCGAAAGACCATGCACTTGCAGGTGGCATAATCCTATTAATCATAATCTTTGTAGTTGGGTTCTTCTTGGGGCATTTGATGCATTAAGGTGAATGATGAATCTCAGCCCGGAAACCCAAAAACTCCTTGAAGAGATACGTTCTAAAAGAGACTACTTTGCTGAAGATAACGATGAGCAACTTATATTCAAGATTTTAACTGAATATTTGCACTATGAGAATGAAGAACACTTAGGTGATTGGTTGGAGAGCTTCTTTTGAAAAGACTTTGCTCTCACTGCGGTAAACCGATTGAGTCTAAAGGCTTTAAGACGTGTGACGCCTGCCGTGAAGCAAGTCGTATATACCGTGTAGAGCACCGAGAAAAAGAACTCGCACACAGAACCGAATGGCAGCGAGAGAATAGGAAAAAGCAACGGGCAACTCGCTACATAGAAGGAATCACAGGGCGATACACTCACGAAGAACTAAAGGCAATAAGTATCGGAAAAAGTATCAATACGTTCTCCGTAGAACCACCAAAAGTAAACTTAGACCACACTGGCGAAGAGATACGCTTTGGTTTCTTTACTGACTCGCATATGTCATCGATTTATTATCATGAAGAGTTCTTAGACGACTTCATTCAAACATGCGAAGAACGAGAGGCACACTTCTGTATATTTGGTGGCGATCTTACACACGGAATGGATGCGAGAAAGTATAACCTACTTTACGAATTGAAGCATATCGGATACGCAGCACAAAAAGAATACGCCGTAAACCAACTATTGAAGATACCATTCCATACATACCTGATCTCTGGCAATCACGACAGGTGGTATGAGGCAATGGGCGCTAATATGATACAGGATGTTTGTGATGCAGTTCCTAATGCGGAATATATAGGGCGTGATGAAGGGGACATAGAAGTCGGCGGAATAATAATACGCGCCTTTCACGGTGAAGATGGAAGTTGCTTTGATGATACAACAGAGATAATGACTAGTGATGGCTGGAAACTGTTTAAGACTTTAGAGAAAACAGATCTTGTGGCAACGATGACCAAGGCAGACCATACGTTTGAATGGCAACATCCAACAAATATCACTGATGAGCCTTACGATGGTGGTATGGTTCATTTCAAGGCAAGAAGTGTAGACTGTTTGGTAACACCGAATCATGGTATGTGGACAAAAGCTTCTGAATGCGCTACGTGGAAAAGAAAAGAAACATTGACGTATCCTACAAAGTCTCATCCTAGATTAAACACCGAATGGCACAGGAAAGACGCAATCGATATTGTAAATGAATATAGCAGACAGAAATGGCAGTTTACGCAAGTTTCGAACGGATGGGAAGGGACGACACCAGAAACCGTTAATATTCCACCAAGGGGGTCTAAGAATAATGGGTACAAGCCATATCATTTTGGCGATGTTCCGATAGACGATATGGCAGAATTAATAGCGTGGTATGTAACCGAAGGCCACGCAAGAAAATACTACGTCGGAATACACCAATACAAAACCGTTAACCCCGAAAATTATTCTGCGATACTAGATTTGGCTGAAAGGTTGGGGGGTGGATGCGGAGCATCTGATAGGGTTATAAGAATCCATAGCGCAGAACTATCAGAGTTTTTAAAGGCTGAGTGCGGGCATAAAAGCGCTAATAAATATCTTCCAAAATGGTTAAAAGATTGTGATACGTCCGTTTTGCAAATCGTATTTGAGACTATGGTTAAAGGAGATGGGTGGGTTACTGCCAGCGGATTTGGGTATAGATCGATAAGTAAAAGATTGTTAGAAGATTTTTCAGAAATCGCGATTAAGTTAGGGTATAAAATAACGTTTAACAGAACTAAAACCGATGACTCTGTTAATGTAACTTCGGTTCAATCAACGCCGACTGTTAATACGATGCCCACAATTGTCCACTATTCAGGGCGGGTATATTGTTGTGAAGTTCCCAATGGACTTATTTTGGTTAGAAGGAACGGAAAGACGTTGTGGACGCACAATTCATATGCAATTTCATATCGGATTCAGAAGTTGATCGAGAGTATAACTGGCGGAGATAAACCTAATGTGCTGCTTATGGGTCACGCTCACAAGCAAGGATACTTTTTTGATCGTCATATCCATGCAGTAAGTGGTGGGGCGATGTGTACGCAATCTAAATGGATGCGAAGTAAGCGAATGGCGAACCACGCTGGTTATCACTTCATAACGATACGAGTTGATGATAACGGCGTCGCCGAGTTCACATTAATGTTCAGACCGTTTTATGTTTAAGAGGTGAAAAATGACTGAACTTAAAGACGCAACGCTCGACGAAATTAAAGTCGAACTAATAGAACGTTACCGCGCTACTGGCGATGAAAGAATTAGTATTTGGCTTGGGGATACTGAAGAGGATAACAGCGTGGAGATTGACTTACACCCTGAACAGTGGGAAGAAAAATAGGGGTGAAAAATGACAGTAGGAGTTAAAGTTTGTGCAACATGCGACAATCTAAGAAAACATCATGATAGTTACTACTTCTGTGCAAAGACAGGCAACTGCGCTGAAGACTTTACTTATACGTGTAGAGAGTGGCTTCCGTTCAAAGGTGAAGCATCATAGCCCCGATCGAATGGTTCCAGGATTCACCACATTCATTACAGGACGTTTACGACGACCTCGATATGCAACGCACGAATCTTGGGATGCCACCACTTAGAAAACTAGACCCGGATTCCAGTAAGAAAGATAATAAACCATCTGACTATGTTGAACGTGAAGAGGGTAGTTATAACAAAAGCATATATGTAGCCGTTGATCTTGGAAAGAAGGCAGATCATACCGCGATCACAACCATCGAACCACTCATTCCGAAACCCCGCGGCGTTGATTCAGATATCTTCAGCGCCATAGTGTCCGGTGGTGAAAAACAATTCACGTATAATGTCACTAAGATCAAACGATATGACCTTGAGATTCCGTACCCGAAGATTGCCCGAACACTACAAAAGACTGATACACAACTCAACGCCAAAGAAGATGTAGATTATATTTATTATGTCATAGATGAAGGTGGCGTAGGTGCTGCGGTAACTGACCAGGTATGTGAGTTAATCCCGTTGGCCGATGTGTATCGAGTAACGCTAACTGGGGGAACGCGCCCGCGATGGAACGACTCCAGGAACTTATCATTGCCTAAACCGCAGATGGCATCAACGTTAATCGCATTACTCGAAGCAGATCGCATATGGATCCCACGCGGTGAAATACAAGCAGACATCATCAGACAAGAACTATTGAACTACGAACACAAGGTATCTCAAGTCGGATACGATCAGTTCGGCAGTATGAAGACGGGAATGCACGATGATATTGTATCCGCTCTAGGAATTGGTATCTATGTTGCTGAGTCAATGGGAGGCGGTTCAGTGCCGTTGATGTGGTAATGGTATCAGATGCACGCAGCAATAAACTATTGTTATCTAAATACATACGTAACAGCGAATGGCCGAAACTCAGACGCCGGTTTAAGAAAAGGTATCCAGAGTGCGCTGTGTGCGGTAAGGTATCCAGCGGATGCAACGTCGTTCACCACATAAAACCCTATCAGTGGTACCCCGAACTAGAACTTGACGAAGACAACCTTATAGTGCTTTGTAAATCGCATCATCTGACGTTCGGGCATCTAATGCAATGGGCCTCGTATAATCTAGACGTAAGAAAAGACGCTGACGAATGGAATAGCAGGATCAAAGAACGACCGAAGTGGATGATAAGGTGAGCAATGACAGAAGAAAAACAAATTGTTATATGCAGTTTCGAGAGAGACGGCAATAATCCGAGACGGTTGCATGTGTCACGACCATCATACTCGCGGATAGTCGAATGTCCACGGGGCAGCAATCCGTTTCGTAAGAACTGGTACGTTCAGATGTGCTACAAATGCAAGTACTTCGTGAACATAGAGGCAATAGAATGAGTCACAACGACTTAGAAATAAAGCGCGGCCACCCCGCGAATCCGATACTAGACGACGAATACATAAGAGCGTTTGATAGAATGATAAAAGAAACGAGAGAGTTTAATCGACAATACGACGAAGCAAAACGGAGGAGAAATCAATGAGAGTAACTACACCTAAACACAACTACGGTCTTGGTTGGAAGCCGCCACTATTGAATCATAAAGAATTGCGATATGAACAGTTCGTAGCACCGCAAGCACTACCTACAACCTGCGATCTAACATCGCTAGTCAGCACCGTTAAGAACCAGGGTTCCGCAGGGAGTTGCACAGCACACGGAACGACGAGCACCTTTGAAGCGTTACAGATGAAGCGGAACGGTAAAGCAGTTCTCGGCGACCGGATGTATGAATACCGTATGAGTCGTATCTTAGGCGGTGACTTCCCTGGCGATAATGGAGCAACGGTTGCTGATGCAGTCCAGGCAACGATTCAATATGGTGTCGCACCCGAAACAGATTGGCCATATGATCCTAATGGAATCGATGACACACCGCCAGCAAACGTCGCAGGCGATGCAGTCAAAGATGAGACAAACAACTCGTATCTCGTAGACTCAGCGCAAGGATACAACCAAACGTTAGTTAATATTCAAACCGCTCTCGCAGTCACAGGTCTTCCAGTTGTTTACGGAACACCTGTCTATGCACAGATTGAAGATGTAGGCAGTGACGGCATTATCGACATGCCTTCCGGAGCATCAATCGGTGGTCACTGCATGATGTTCTTCGGTTATCAACCTGGGTATCTCTGGACGTTGAACTCTTGGGGCGAAGGTTGGGGCAAAGCGTTCGGTAGCTTCGGTGGTGGACTAGGACTACTACCAACAGGATACGTAACAACTGGTCTAGTCTCAGACTGTCACGTCATCGCAGGCGAATCAGAGATAACTCCGCCAGTAACGCACACAACTGTAAGCTCTGCTCCTACCATCATGTCAACCGGCAACATATTGTGCGTTGGTTCAGATAAGGCAGTGTGGGAAAATCAGGCAACAACAACGTGGACGTCACTAGGCGGCGTTGCATTAAGCGCACCCGCCGCGTGCACCGATGGCACAAACGTTGATGTGTTCTGTGTCGGTTCAGACAACGCTATCTGGTGGAAGCGCAACGCAACCCCATGGAAGTCACTCGGAGGCTCGGTTCCTGCTGGTGCGCCACCAAGCGCGGCATATGTAAACGGCGTATTGACCGTCGCTGTCACTGGCGCAACGCATGCAATATATGAAAAGAAGTATGTCAGTGGCAAGTGGCCTACCGCTTGGACTGAAGTTGCATTAAACCTGAACTAGTTGTTTACTATAGTAAACGGTTGAACAGATGAAACCTAAATCGGACGCCGCTCGTCATAAATATGCCATCATGATTGACAGTCATAGGCAAACCTGGGTCACGTTCTGCAAAGCGGCGTTCGATAAACCCTACAAAGAAGACATGGCAGAGATACGCCGCATCTTCCGAGTAACTACCACACCAGAGGAGGCATCTAAACGTATCAAATCGTTTCTTAAAGGGCCAGCATACGCTGGTTGGAAGACTGCGCTTACAACTGCGTGGGTAGAGACTGGCAAAGCTACACTTGAATATATACACGCGTTTCATACGGGCAAATCGGCGTATGAATCTGATACCTACACAAGTTGGCGAGATTTTGACGATGAAGGTTTGGTTCTAATCAAAGATGTCGCAGCGTTACAATCAACATGGGCGCAGTTCGTCGCTAATAAACTAAAGAAGGGCGGTCAGAAGATAACAGGAATCACCGACACGACCAGGGATCAAGTAATGAAAGTGATCGCTGATGGCGTTGAGAACGGCGATGGGCATTATGTAATAGGGCAAGCAGTTGATGATGCTCTTGGCGATTCGTGGTTAGGTAGAGGGATGATGATCTCACGAACAGAAGCAAACAGTGCAATGAATGCTGCAATATCGGCAGATGCAAAGGCAACAGTTCCTGATATGTGGAAGACGTGGAGCACAACGGGCATGGATAACGTGCGAGAGTGGCATCAAGATGCAGACGGACAATCAGTAGCGCAGTCTGATACGTTCACAGTGATGGGTGAAGATTTAGATTATCCTGGCGATGATGCAGGAAGTCCTGAGAATATAATAAATTGCGCTTGTACTATCCTACTCGATCCAGCGCCAGCAGAATCAGAAGTTCCGGGCGAAGAATCATCAGAAGAGGTGGAAGAATGAGTATTAAAGATGAGATTAATACAGAGGCTTACGTTCTCAAGCATATAACACTTGAATTAGAACGTACGCTCAGTGGACTTGATTATGGCACAGACAATAGGTTTGCGACAGAGACAAGGCTCAAGAAGATACACCATGATCTAGCATTGGTAGTTAAGCGATTGAATGCAATGTGCGAAGAATCAGATCCGGCAGGCGGACCACCGAAACTATATAGCGGTACTGCTACGGCCTCGAAGCAGATCGCATATGGAACAGGTAAGGTCTGGTGGCAAACGAGGTAACATGACCAAAGACGACAGCATAAACCCCGAGAAACTTGCAGCATTTGGTGAGTTCACACTATTCAATCCTACCAAGTGCGAACGGTGCGACAAGAAACTAAACGAATGCACGCACGAAGACCCAATCAAAGCAGGTCTGCACTTCTGGACAGGCGGCAACAACGGAAAAGGCGGTTGGTATTGCGATGCATGTCTACTTCAGTATGGTAAAGAAGAACTTGAAAGAGGATTAATCCCACCATGAGTACTGAAGAGTGTCAGCACGACGAGGTAGTCCGCAAGCACGACGCACAAATCAAGGCACATCAAAAGGCGTTTAATGATATAGTTCGCACAAAGGACCAGCAAGCAGATATAATCAACGACTGCAAATCACGTATCGGGAACATCGAGGTGGCGCTAGAAAACACAATAGACAGTACTAATAAGCTCATAGATTTTATTAAGGAACTCGTCGTCAGTCATAATGAACTAGCGAAACAAGTCGAGCAACTATCTAAATAAGGTGGTGGTCAAGATACCAGGAACTTCACCCTTTCGAAGGCCGACTTGTTAAACTAATCAACGGGCATTTTAAGTCTACAGATTCACCAGGGTTTGCATTCCGTTTAAAACAGAGCCACTTCTTTACACAGTTCATTGATGTCTTAGTTGACTCACGCAACCCGGATCACTATCTTGGCATCGAATGTAAATCCATAACCAGACCTAACACTGACAAGGTATACTTTTCTAAGTTCAGCGTTAGTAAGAAAGGCGAGCACCAGGTAACTAGGATTAGTAAGTTCATCGACGACACCGGCAGGTTTGGCGTTCTTGCCATTGAACTACGAGGATCAAGTCGTGGGCCACGACTCAACACTATCTTTTTTGTTCCGTGGCATCAGGTCAGGATGTGGTACGAATCCGGTGAGAAGTCTATTGATCCTGACTGGCTTGCCGATAATGATTATCCATTACTCAAGAGAGAGAACGGCGTCTTGAATTGGGATGATGTGATGTTGCGTCTCCGAGAGTTATAATAATACTTACAATAAATATAGCTTTATATACTTGTAGTGCATAGTGTTTACTATAGTAAACATACAATCCAAGAGGTTGTGTGCTTCTAAAATCTAAAAGGTGAAACAATGATGGACCAAGAAAAAAGGAAGTATCTTGATTCTCTCGGTGCAGATGGCGAGTGGTCTCCGAATCAGTTCATGCAAGCAGAACTTTCGTATCAACTAAAGCGCATTGCGGACCGCCTGGACAGCATACAAGACGACGGATGTCACATTAGAGGGAAGTTCTAACATGAAACAAATCGGCATAGTGTGCAAACAAGAAGGATCTGCACACTACAGTTATGCATGCCCCAAGAAGATCACGCGGATGGATGATATATCACGGGAGAGTGAAGGGACATGCAGGCGTTGTTTAAAAGAATCTACTGAACTCAAGGAGTTTAGCAGTAGGGAACGGGATGTAAACAATGAAAGACTACTACATCCTTCGGATCGGTGAGGGTCTTACCGTAGTTCTAACGCCCGATGCAATATTCTATATCATAGTGTTTCTCGCATTCATCCTGGTAGGAGTTGCGGGGTATCTTGTACGAAGTGGAATGATTTAGGAATCTAAGGGAGGATTAAAATGAACGATACGCTAATACTCGAAGATCCGCAGGACCTTTCGTTGTTCGTCAAGTGTGGTAAGAAATACGTAAGTGTTGAACATTGCATTTGTTGTAAGTTCGCATCAACGAATCAGTCGAACAATAAAATGCAGTGTTCACAAAGGAGGTATTAGATTATGATTGAACAATGCGCCAGGTGCATCAACTGTGAGATCACCACGAAATCAGCATCCAACATGACGTTCGATTGCTTAGTAAATGCAATGATCGGCAGCACATACAACGATTGTGGTGAGTTTGTCAAAGAGGATTTTCATGGTGACTTCCAATTAAGTGAAGAGCAATTTGATTATTTTAGAGAGGTGAAGAGTAATGAACGCAGAGAAGTATGAGCATTTAAGGAGCGAAACGTGCTCGGACTACTGCAACCTACTCGAAGAGGTTTGCAATGAACGCGATGCATTACAAGATCGTGTCGAGCAACTTGAGAAGGAACTCAATGCAGCGAGACTTACGACTTCGTATTATATGCGTAAGGTAAATGAATTGGTTAAACTGGCGAACCGAACCTAAGAGAGGTGAAAAATGACATCACACACAGTATCCAACAACTATCGGGAAACACACACTAACATATCGATACCAACTGAAGCGTATGTCTGGTTGATGAAAAAGGCAGGTGAAATACAATCGGACGAAGGCCGCAAGATCGCAGTCGGTGACGTAGTGCTTGATGTTATCCGCGCAGTAGATGATTACGATGCGGAGAAGCGATGAACGATGAAGACCGTTGAGCAGCGAGTGTATGGTGCACTCATAGTTGTAATCGCCATCGTCTTGTATATCATGTTCTTACCGATCATCATCTACGACGCGGTTTATATGTGGAGAATAAGAAAATGAAAGCATGCAACAGCCCGTTCGGAGTTATCCCGGTTAAACGCTGCAAACACATGCGAATTCATCATCAATGCAACTGCACCAAGAACTGTGCGATGTGCAGCGTTGGGGGAACTGTAACAGATAAAAAAGGAATCGTAACCCGCAAGGTGGATATATGGATGCACCCCGCGTTACACGATGAATATGTAAAGGCGGCAAAGGTAAGAAACAATGATTAACGATTATGCAAAGACCAATCAAGGTGTATCACGAAGAAAGAGTAAACAAAATTGGAAAGCAGAGAAACTAGCGGCGGGGTGTATCAATGTAAATCTATGGTTTGAACCAGCGATAAGTAAAGTAATCGAGGAGATCGCTACAGAAGAGATGATGCCGAGATCGACAGTTGTTGAGAAGATACTGAAAGAAGTGTTACTTAATGGAGGATTAAAAAATGAGTACTAGAATAAGAAACGTCGAAGATGAGAACGACATGCAAAAGGTCATTGATGATTTTATCACGACCGGGTATGTTGTTAAGGAACAAGGACTGAACTCAACTCTAATGCAAAAGCATTCGTGGGGCAGTGCAATCGGCTGGATAATGGCGCTGATCCTCGGTGTGATCGTCGGACTATTCACTGTAGGAATAGGCTTCATAGTGATAGTCCTGGCCTATGCAGTGGTCGCACACGTCACAGCACCGAAACTATTGCTCAGAATAAAAGATAGGCAAGGTAGTGTGAACCCGATTGTAGTAGATTAGACGGGGCATAACGCCCTATCTATTTTTTTTCTATTTTTGCCTACTTGTAGAATAAAAAAACTACTTTGCCGCATCTATTCTAGTTTTGTGTTAAACGTTTACCAATAACGAAAATAACTTCTAGGAAGATGGGATTTTCTATATATCGGATACAAGATAAACTAACAGCGTGCCTACGACTAGAGCAGGATTACTTAACCGAGTAAGGAACTTCCGGTCTAAGGCATCATCTCCTTATAACTCCAATACTAATTTTAATTCAAGCGATTATACTACAGGCAGTTCCGGCTTTTGGGCTAACTTCCTAGGCAACGCGCGAGGTAACGCAGGCGTTAAACGTTCAGTTCCTCAATTCCTTGAAGCATACAATACACAAGCGTGGTTACGAGCAGGCGGCGCTAAGAAAGCACAGAGCATATCAGATGTTGAATGGCTAACCCTGGTCGAAGATCCAGAGACCGAACAACTAACGCCGCTCGATGAACTGATTACTACTAAACATCCACTCCAAATCTTCTTTGATCAACCTCACCCGCTTTTCTCCTGGCAAACTATTCTCTTTATCTGGTCCGTTCACTTGGATCTTACCGGCGAATGCTTCGGTATCTGGGATACTGAAGGCGATATACAACAGATATGGCCAATAACTCCCGATAAGATAACTGAACTCCCGCAACTTCCTGATAAACCTTACTTTACTCTTTCATTATCAAGCGGGCAATCGCATATTCCACTTGAGCAAGTCTTCTGGTTGGTTGATCCTAACCCTGCGGCACCATATGCGCGAGGCAGCGGTATCGCGCAATCCCTGGATACTGAACTTAACATTTACAAAGAGACTGGCGAAACACTCGACGGGTTCTTTAAACGTCAGGCACGACCGGACATACTCGTTACCGGCAAGACACTAAACCCCGAGAAGACGAAGCGAATGGAAGCCGAATGGCGTGAGAAGTTAAGCGGATTCTGGAACTCTTTTAAACCTTACTTCCTATCTGAAGAGGTCACGGTTCAGGAGTTTAAGCAGGACTTCCAATCGGCACAGTTCATAGACCTTGTTAAGATGGAGCGTGACACGATCACGCAGATACTTGGTCTGCCTCCTGAGATAATGGGGATACTTCAGAACAGTAACCGAGCGACGATAGAGGCCGCAGACTTATTCTTTTCCAAATGGACGCTCAGACCTAGACTTAACATGATGCGCGAGGCGTTCCAACGTCAGATAGTCCCACGCTTTGATGACACGGGTTTAATAGAACTTGATTATGTTAGCCCGGTTCAAGAGGATAAAGAGTTTGAAGCCGCAATAATGCGGTTCCAGGGTCACGCTTTTCTCTTAGATGAGATCAGAGTCAAGGCAGGCGAAGAACCATTCCCAGACGGTCGTGGTCAGGTCGTAGCATGGCCAATGAATATGACACCGATGCGACTTCAGGATTTACCATTACCAACGATTGAAGGCGTGCAAGAACCAGAAGGCACAGAAGTTCCAGGCACACCCGAGCCGATTATGGTTCCAGGTGAGCCATCACAAACCGGTGGCGATACAGGTGCGCCACAACCAGCACCACCCGCAGATGCAGGAACAACTCAACCAACATCACCGACACAAGCATGGATTGCAAACCGCAGTAAGGGCCGAGTAATCACTACAGGACGCGGCGTAATAATCCGTCTTCGAAGATGAGATGCATGCCACAACTAAAGCACCGGATCGCAACTGCAAACGAGGATGCCGAGATGATGAATGATAACTCAGACGGCAATCACCTACACGATTGCAGTTACGACGATGACGGGTGGGAGTGCAGTTACGATGACGGAACGGTTCACAGAATCACACTTCACGATATGTTAAAAGACCTGACACTGAGCGAGAAACGCCAGTTACTTGATGATATACGGATGCGATAGGGGGGCGAAGATGCAAGACAGCGTAACGAAATATGTTAAATTCCGTGTTCCCGAGCACTGCGACATTTGTGGTGAAGTAAACAGAACACTTCAACTTATCGGTGGTGCTAAAAAGCGTGAATGGTTGTGTCCTGATTGCATCAAGGAAGCGGAACACATGATACTTAACTCTGACGAGTTCATGGCGATCCGCGTTGAACAGAAGCGAGCGAAGGATGCGGCGCGCAGGACTCAGGCCCGGGTTGTTGAAGACGCTGAACTTACTGAAGAATCAGATTCACAAAAAGCGGTTATGGACAAGCGCAAAAAAACGGGGATAATTTAAGATGTTAGCCAAAGAAGTTAAACGCGGTGAGATTGTTCGTAAGGTATTCGAACTTACTGACGTTAAAGATTACAGTATCAAAGATCCTGAGACCGGCGATACGATCAAGCGGTTAAAGTTCTTTATCACGTCGAACCGTAAAGACAGAGACAAAGACGTCGTTGATCCGGCAGGGATAATGACCGATGACTATGCTAACAATCCTGTCATGCTGTGGGCACATCAGTATGACCAACTTCCAATCGCACGGGCCGTTGAGATGGAACGTCTCAAGGAAGCAGGCGTAAACAAAGACGGCGATACAGTAATCAACCACAAGATCTCCGCACTGGTCACTTTCCAACCGGATTCAAACTATCAAAAGAACTGGTCTGGTCTAACCGGCGGCATGGTCTATGATATGTATAGTTCCAAGTTCCTTAACGCCGTCTCGATTGGCTTTGATCCACACGAATGGGAAGCACTTGAAGAGAAAGACGTAGAAAAAACTCCCAGTACGCTTCTCGATATGATCGATGGCGGTGGGACGAAGTTCTTAAAATGGGATATGTTAGAGTTCAGTGCTGTTCCTGTTCCTTCAAATCCTGATGCACTCGTTGACCGCAAGACTCGCAAGTCGTTTATGAAGACGCTCAAGACGTGGGCAGATGAGACAGTCGTGCGGTGTGAGGCGTGCAAACAGGAAGTTACACAAGAACCAGTTGAAGATGATACAATGGAAAAGAGCATCACTGACTCCGATAAGAGCAGCCTAATGGCCGCAATCGGCAAAGAAAGCTTACAAGACCTATCGGCATATCACCGGCGGTTACATCAGTTCTCAGCGCAAGGCAACTTAATGACGGGGTTTACGAAAGCGGATATGAACTGGCTGCACGCACAGGTCGAGACAGCAATGTGTGCGTGGCACAAGAAGGATGTCCCACCAACTAAGTGCGCTGATCCGTCACCGCTGGAATGGAAAGCGGGAACTGCTAGTTATACTCAACTCGTCGAGAAATGCGCGTATATAACGGCAATAACCGAGCAGATTCGGGAACGCGAGGAAAACAAATCAACAGAAGGTGTAGGTATGGAAAAGACAGATGAAAAAATCGAAGCGATGAGTAAGGATGAGTTGCTCGCTCACGTTAAAGAGATCTACAAAGCGGGCCGCGTTCTCAGTGCTGCGAATGAATCAGATCTTAGGGATGCAGTATCGGCGCACAACTCAGGCGTTAAACTTGTTAATGGCGTGCTCAATCAAGTCACGGGCAAACCTGGTGGAACACCAGAGCAAGCACCTGGCGATGCATCGGACCAGGACCAAGAGACGGCGGCAAATGCAAGCGGCACGAAACCTGGTAAAGGAATCGCCGATGAAGTAGCCACAGCGGTTATTGATACACTCATCGAGAGAGGGATAATCAAATCGGAAGATGTAATCCCTGTCGTTGACACAGGTGAACCCGTCGAACCCGATCAAGATGAGAAGTATCTGGTAGACGAAGACGTTTTAAACGAAGCACTTGAGCATTTCGGGCTTGAAGCAGAGCAATCGGATCAAGCCGAGACTAACTAAGGAGGCCTAAAATGGTAGCAAAAGAAATGACTCGGGCTCAGTTAATTGCTCTCTTTGAGCAAAAGACCGACCATAAAAAGAAACCCGAGCATGAAGAGCGCAAGGAAGCCACGCAGAGAGGCATGGCATTGCGTAGTATGCTTGCCGATGAAAACCGGCAGGAAGTTGAAAAACAAGCGGATGTAATCGGCGGAATCGCAGCGGCACTCGCGGCAGCAAAAGGGCATCACCCTGACGCAGCAAAGTGGGCCGCAAAACGATGGGGAGAAAACTCTGTGATCGCAAAGTCACTTGATATGTCTTCGGATGTCGCAGGCGGTTTCACGATCTCAGAAGAACTAAGTACAAATGTCATCGACCTGTTGCAGGCGACGGCGATTATGAGGACAATGGGTTGCCAGGTTCTGCCTCTAGTCAACGGGCAATTAAGAATCCCGAAGATTGGATCAGCAGCAAGCGCAACATACCTGTCCGAAGGCGGGACGATTCAGGCAACACAGCCCGGGTTTGGTCAACTGCTTTTGCAGGGTAAAAAGCTCGGAGCGAAAGTTCCTATCAGCAATGACCTTCTTAAGTTCAGCGCACTCAACATCGACACAATCGTACGCCAGCACATCGTTAAGCGAATGGGACTACGAGAAGACCTTGCGTTCATAGAAGGCAACGGCGACTCCGGTACTCCTGTTGGTATTCGAAACCACATGTTGCCAGGCAACCAAATCGCACAGACCGCAGCACCAGCAACAGCAGTAACGGCGACAACGGATGCATCACGAGCAGTCAGTGTTCTTGATAATGCAAACGTTGACGATACTAAGAGAGGATGGATAATGCGGCCAAGTAACAAGAACTGGCTTGCACAAGTCCGTGAAGCGACTGGCGCACTGGCGTTCCCGGGAATGTCCGGGCCTAACCCTGTATTTTGGGGTTATCCTGTAGCGACTTCAACGCAGCTCTCTATTGATGTAATAGGCCCACCCACACAGAACATGGTGTACCTATGCGAGTTCCCTAATTTAATCATAGGTGACTCATACACGCTTGAAATCCTCGCTTCAGACACAGCGGCATACACTGATGCAACATCGACGCTTGTCTCTCCGTTCGACAGAGATGAGACAGTCATTCGCTGTATATCTATGCACGACTTCGGAATGGAGCACGACGAAGCGGCTGCCGCACTAACAGGTGTTACGTGGGGAGGCGGCGCAGGCGGCTAGTTGAGCTGACCTAAACGGAGGTAAAAGATATGGCATTAAATAGAGGAGCATTGGCTCATTGCAGGGTTCACGATATTACACCCGCAACTGGTAACACGCTAACCGCGGGTGGCACGACAGCCGTTACGTCACAGGTCTTTGACCTGCGTGCGGCAGGGGTTCGTGCAGGTGAGTTCTCATACTGCAAAGTGGTCTACACGGGTTTAGCAACTACAGCAGCGGCTAAGACGCTCTCGCTCTCGATGGAGCTTGACACGTCGGCAGCATCCGGCAGCGGATTCGCTGCAATGCCGTGGAGCGTCTCGGGACAGACGCAGCCAAACGGCGCAATTTCAACAGCAGGAACAGACCTCGACCACGGCTTTGTCGCGCCAGCATCAACGGCGGTGAACGTCGTTGCTGAGATGGATGTCGACCTGTTGATGGCAAAGGAGTTCTTGCGCGTCACAGTGACAGGGACGTTCACCAACACGATAACGGATACAGTCACAGGACGAATTCTGTTGATCCTTGGCGGGGCAACCGAAGCACCACAAACGCAGTCGGCGACTCTTACAACTGCGCCTTAAAAGAGAAACATACGAGGTTGAAACATACCATGGGGTGTACTGATAACGGTACACCCTCACATTTATTTTTATTCGAGGTGGTTTAAATGAAATTAGTTACCTTTTTACAAGACCACTTAGGTTACATCAAAGGTCGGTCCCAATACTTCAGCGAAGAGGAAGCCGAACGACTGATACAATCTGGTCTCGTCAAAGACGCTTACAGGAAAGACTTTTTGGATAGAGTGGGACTTACGCAGATGAAACCGGAACCTAAAGAAGATAAAGCGATGGAGAAACCGAAGAAAGATAAAATGGTTCGTTCTCCAATTAGAAAGAAGTGATGTGGGGTGAAAACAAATGCCAGGACACGCAACATCATTTCCACCTAACATCATTGACACTGACCAGTTATATGACGGCGCGGTAACTGATGCAAAGATTGCTGCAGGAACAATCACCACCGATAAGATTGCTGCTGCTACGATAACGATCGCTAACATCACTGCACTTGGATCAACGGGCACGACTTTACAGCGCCCGGCGACACCGATCATGGGCCAGTATTACTTTGACACAACGCTTGTAATCCCGATCTGGTGGAACGGCACGAACTGGACGAACTCAGCAGGTGCACCAGTATGACCGAGCGCGGACTTAAATCAGGAACACCTACCGATCCAAACTATGACGCCGTATCTCAAGGCGTCCCAGTCAACATAATCGACGGAGCGGGCAACCTCAACGCGAACATCGTGCAACTCGACGCTGATGTCGCTGCGCTTGACACCGACATCAAGGCAAACACCGCCGCGATATCAGGCCCAAGCACTGCAATGTACACCGGCACAATCACCGCGCCAGTTACTGGTGGAGTTGCAGTTATAATCGGAACGCAGGCGTGCAAATCAGTCATACTTCAAGCACCGGCCGGTAATACGCAGTCGGTAATGTGGGGTTCGGCAGTCGGAACTTGTACTATGGAATTACTTGCGGGCGCGACATCGGTAGTGATCAACGTTGCTAATGTGAACTTGATCTTTGTCAAGTCCGCAGGGGCTGCGACTCAGACGGTTAATTGGGTAGCGAGGAACTAATGGTCGATCTCAAGTCAATCGAACTCGGGGAGTTCAAGGTTTGCCCTCCGAAAGTGACGGTGCAGAATAACATCGTGCCGCCGCTCGCGGAGTTGTGCAACTGCACGACCTGTCATAAGGGCGTCCGACTTCCTGACGATACACTGGACACCGAGAACTATCACTATCATTGCAGGGCGGGCGTGAAAGGTGGATTGCAGCACATAGGCCGCAGGCATTACGATAATGATTGCGGGCAATTTATTAGGAAAAGGAGTGATGGATAATGACAAGTGCAGTATTTGATAACCTCCCGGTTGCGATGCTGACGGGTGGAGTGAACATACAAGCAAACAGCACATCGACGTTCTGCGTCCTTGGGCCTACGGCTGATGCGCCGGTTAAAGCATCGTGGAAAACATATAACGATATTAAATGGGCGGCATCAAGTCCGTTCGAGATTGCAGCCTGTGACGGTTACTCACTCGGCGGTTCAGGAGTCGCGACGGGCGTTCCGACGGTGGCGGCAGGGGTCGTAGGGCTCAAGACGTCCGGCCCGCTGGTATTCACGACGAACGCGAGTATCGCGGCGGAATACGCGATCCTGCAATATGCAGCTGCAGCCTCGACGACGAATAGTAATCCGTTACTTTGCTACCTTGACCTCGGCGCGCAGATGGTGACGAGGGGAACACTCACATTGGCGTGGGCAGCAGAGGGGATATTCACGCAGACCGTAGCAGCTGCACAGTAGGAGGAAAAAACGATGGTTTCACAAGGTGACAAATTCTGTGGGGAATCAGCAAGTCTCGCAAACGGTGCCACATTCAACATCCAACCAGGCAGCAGCAATGAGGCGACCGTTCACAACATCAGGTACAGTGGCGCGGTTCAACTGTTCTTTGTTACTCCAAACACGTTAATTCAGTATGACTATGACACGGGTGCCGGAGGCAGGCTTTCCCTCGTCGAGGACGTAAACTATACCTATTACATTCAAGTCAAGAATGTGTCAGGCACGACGGTTAACATATCATTTATAGGGGTGTACACAAAATGACGCTCCTTAGAAACGGCCCGACACCAATATACGCAAACGACCAAGGACTCGTCGCGCTTGCACAGTCAATTCTTTACCAATACGTCTCACCGAACTGGACTATCTATTCCGGCACGGTCGCCGCTATATCAACAGGTGAAGAGCTGACGTGTGGCGCGGTCGAGGTGCAAAGCGGCGCAACACTTATGAACATGGGATATCTGCGCTGCACATCGTTCACGGTTGACGCTGGCGGTTTGTATATCGCTGGCAACGGCAGCACTAAGGAAGTTTATTCGGGATATTAAGGAGAATTGAAAGATGACACAAACAGTAATTGAACTTGTACCGAACGTCTATCAGGAAATTGTAGACGACGTAGCGGGTACTTTGACTAGACAATGGAAAGTTAGCGGGGTATGGACTACGACAGGGGTTGAATACGGATTCGCGCCTAACACGGGCTTAGATTACGATGTAGGCGGCAATAAAGTTCCTGTAGTTTTGGGCACACTTGCATCGGATTACACGACCGCAAGCAGCACATACGTTGCAACGGGACACGTAGCAACGATGACGCCGACGGACACGCAGATGGAACTACTCGGCGGGATTACCGTTCAGAACAGCACAACCAATGATGGTGTGGGTATTGCAATCTACCGAACTACAGCGGGCGGAGCAGCACCAGCCGCGGGCTCAGCAGCAGGCGGTTCAGATACAAAGGTTTACGAAAACGCGACCACGCACGCAGTTGCAGGGCAGAACCAAAGTGTCGGCTTTGACTTCGTGGATACAGGCTTAACCGCGGGTTCAAGCTACTCGTACTACGTTGTGCTAAAAGCAATCACTGGCGGCACAGCAAAGGAAGTAGGTCAGGCAACGCTCACTAACGCGAGCACTATAGAACTACAGAACATCTAGGGTTAGAAATGAGCATCGGCCCCAAAAAGGAGGCAGTTCAATATACGACCGTTCCTAGCACTGGCTACGGCACGTTCAATAATTGGCAGCCTCCGAGCGATTGGTTGTCACTTGATGGCTGTGTTCTAGGTAATATTGAACTGCTCGTGTGTGACCAAGAACTTGCCACATATGCGTTCACCGTCACCACAACCGCTGGTAATTATGTAATAAAATGGGGCGACGGAACGACGGTAGGGTA
>QGNH01001253.1_pt1 | contig 28046 bp, 48 predicted proteins | sample 1735481 | NCBI WGS metagenome assembly QGNH01 (sample SAMN09239004, study PRJNA386568) | Viral metagenome, whole genome shotgun sequencing project.
CCGGGGCGCCTTGCCTGCCACGTGGCAGGCTGGAAAGCTGCCCAGAACAGCGAAAGGCCAAGACCATGCCCACCACTGAAGAAGAGTTGCGCGATATCCAGGCCAGACTGTATGGCCGCCAGGCGCGCTGGGAGATACCCAAAGCGGTCGCCATGATTCTGTTGGCTGCTGCGGCGATCTCGGCAAGTGCGCGACTTACGGACTGGCTGTATCCACCGAGGCCGCAAGTGATCACGGTTCATATCGAAGGATCGCTGCCTCACTGACGGCTCCCCCTGGCTTTGTTAGCCAGGGCGCCTTGCCTGCCCACCATCGGGCCGGCTGGAAAGCGCCTCCAATGCAAAGACGCGCGAAAGGCACCACAATGGGATTCAGTCACCATTGGCGAATTTCCGCCGCTATCCCGGCGGAGGACTGGTCGGCGATCTGCGAAAGCGTCGCCTTCCTGGTCGAAGATTTCAATCGGGAATTCGGCAGTTCTATCGAGCTGCCGGTTCCCAATTACGTCAGTATCTATATCGATGCCGACCGGTGGGGATGCGAACACATGCGTGTCCTGCGACGTCCAACGGAGCGTTGGAACAGCTGCAAGACACTGCATATGCCTTATGACAAGCTCGTCATCAGCGTTATCGCCGTTGTCGCGGCACACCATGCAGCGACCGAGGTGGACTCCGACGGCTTGCAATCCCACTGGCAACCCTGCCTTGACTGGGCCGGCGCTGTGCTGGGCCGGGAGATCCCCATGCCCGACGGCATCCGGATAACTGGCGCTGACCCCGCCTGAAGACCGCCCCGGGCAACCGGGGCGCGCCTTGCCTGCCACACCACCGTGGCCGGCCAGAGAGCATTGCCCTGAATGGCGATGCGAAAGGCACCAGCCTATGGACATCCCAGACGACGTGATTGAACAGATGAACCGCCAGCTGCAAGACACGGCGATATTCCCGCGAACGGTCTCAAGCCGGCCGCGGGCCAATGTCTGGCGCATGCTCGACACCGTCCTGCTCGCGCTGCGGCTTCCCCTGTACCATCAACGTCTCGGCAAGAAGGCCCCGAAACCGGCCTTGATCGACCAGGCCATCCAAGCATCGCTTATGGTGCTGGGGGCCTATGCCGCGGCCAGCGAAACCCGCCAGGCCATCGTATCCATCCAAGACGGCGCTCTGCGCGCGGTGTCCTTCCAACCCCGCCTGCACGATATCAGCTGGAACCTGCCCTATCTGATCTCGCCCGAAGCCGCGACCCGCACCACCGACGGTCCCAGACCGCATGTCCAGATCGAGGACATGCTTGCTCTGAGCGTCAAGCTGGTGCACGCGGTGAACGGCGCCAATCTGGGCAAGATGCCAGACTCGGTGTCGACCATCCGGTTCAAAACCCGGGCGGACGGCACGATGCAGGTGGATGGAATCATCCGCGAAACCAGCGGAGCAGTCCGTCACTTCGCACTAGACGAATGAAAGGCAAGGGCCGTATTTATGGCCCCTGCCCTCTCTGCACACAGTGCAGGCTGAAGAACAGAACCGGCTGCAGAATCACATTTTACTTGTTGAATTCGCTGCAGAACGGCCTATATACTTACTATCCGAAACGGATGATCTGGAGTCCCGTTAGCGCTCCTAGTTTGTTCAGGTTACTCAGATTGTGCCTCCGGGCCGAATTGACACTGAGCATGCGAGAAAAGTCCCTTGTGCGACAGCCGCACATGGCAATCGGATATGAGGACCAAATGGCATCGTGAGAATCCACCGGCATCCCTCCATGTGGGGCCGCTGCCAGTTAGACACGACGCTGAGTGTTCACAGCATGTGGCCTGTGATCGCCAGAGTAGTCCTCGCCACTGGAAGCGCTGCGACCCGTTGTAAAGGCCAAAGGCGCCAAGCGCGCCCTCCTTTGCTTCCCCAAAGCGTATATTTCCAGGGTCCTGGCGTGAAAGCCGAGAGAGGAAGACATCAATAGAGATTCCGCACCATTGTGGCACTCAGAAATGCGGAACAGGATGAACTGGGGGTCGCCACCCTCCTTCCTAAACCTCTCTCGCCTTCGCGTAAAATTTCTGCCGGCAAGCCTGCTATCCGCGCAAGTGGGTGGCAATGCCGAGAGACTATTCAGGCCAATAGTCAGGACAGAACCAGGACCGGGCTTCCCGTGGAACTTCCACGGGGCAGAAGAGCCGGCTTTGCCCATGCCCCCCTGGCGGATCACCGCCCGGTGGGGCAGGGTGACAGCCGGCGAAACCCGAATAATAACCACCGTTAGGCGCGTTGCTCGATCCCCACCCCCGGCTCTTGCAGACGTTGCCGAATGACCGCCGCGTTAGGGTGTGGCGCGGCGGTCATCAATCACCGCACACATACACCCGCTACCTCAAGCCCCTTCGACCTGCCCGGTCGGAGGGGCTTTTTTGCGTCCGGGCGATCGACTATATGGCGAACGAAATTGGAGATGCACCGCATGCCAGACTGGCCCCGCTTCCAGTGCCACAAGATCGTGCAGGCCGCGCCGATCAGTTTTATCGGCGATGTCGCCGGCGAGCCGTTTATCCTGGTCAAGCCATATGGCAACCACGACACCGAGCGTTTCATGCCGACCGATCGGGCGATGCTGAGCCACGCGGAGCTCGGCGGCTACGCCGTGATCTACCCGGATGGGTTCCGCTCAATCAGCCCCAAAACCGCCTTCGACGCCGGATATTCAAAGATTCCATAGCGATGTATAGTGGACTTGGACTGACGGTTTATGGTTATTTGCCCCCATGACGGCTAAGACTCCCGCTGCATCCGCTTTGACCCGACGGCGCTCGCAAACCTCGGAAGTGGGCTTGCTCGCCGCGCAGATCCGCCACGCGGCGGACTATTTGATTTCCAAGCACGGCTACAACTGGGACGACCTCAGCAACATCACCGGTGGGTGCGATCTGAAGGGCAAGGGCGGGCGGCAAAGCGAGCGGTTGCATATCAACTCGCTGATGAAGCTTCCGGATCTGTGGTTTGGCTATGCCGTGAAACTGGAACAGTCTGCGAAGAAGCCGCCCAAGACGAACGCCAAGGACCGCGAGATATGGATCCGGGCAACGGAGGGTGAGCTGAACCCCGACGGCACCAAGGGCCGCTACCAGTGGTTCTGGAACCCGCAGCTCGACACCTTCGAACGGCTCGAACGCATCCTCAATGAAGCCAAACGCCTTGGTTTTGATCCGGCCACCGTGGGGCGGCGCCGCCCCGTGGCCCGCTCCGTCACCGCAAAGCACCGCTCGGCGGATGATCGCGTGGCAGACGAGGCCCGGGCGGCCTAAGTGGCCGGTGGTCATCACACCTGTCAGGTCTGCGCCAGGCGTAACGCCAACTTCGGCTTTGGACCTCCGCACATGCTCGAGCGACCCTGGGACCAGTATTGCGCTGACGTCCGCTGGTTCTGCGCCGAACACAATCCAGACCGGGGCACGTACGCGCAGCCATTACGAGCGCCGGCTACAGATCTATTTGGTCCGCCAGTTCCGCCAACTGGTGGACCCTCTGAGCGCCCAGCTCTTCTCGATCGAAAATGGCGAAGCCCGAAGCCCGGAGACCCTGGCGCTGCTTGGCGCTATGGGAATGCTATCCGGCTGGCCAGACTTGGGCTTGGTAGGGACCCACGCGTTGATACACTGGATCGAGATCAAGCTCGAAAGCTCGCTGCAACACGCACGGACTGAGCTGGGCGCGGACCAGCGCAGCATCCATGCCCTGTTGAGTTGGTACGGGCACTCGGTGTCGGTGGTTCGCAATTCATTTGAATTCTGGGCGATCATCGACGCGCACGCGATTCCGCATGGCCCGGTGCCACCCCGCCATGAGCAGCTGTTGCTGCCACGCCCGCGGCGGCGGCCGGTAACCAGGGCGAAAGCCGGGGTCGCGGGTTGAGTGAAGGAACTCCCCCATGGCTGATCAAACCACGGCTGACGAGGCGGCATAGATGGCCGACTTTAGCTCCAGATTTTCATCTAGGCGTCAAGACTGGACGACGCCCAGGAGTCTGCTTTAGCCCGGTTGAGTCTGCTTTAGCCCGGTTGAGTGTGCTTTNNCCGGTTGAGTGTGCTTTAGCCCGGTTCATCGCACGAGAATGTTAGTTCGCAATGGAGAAGCCATTGCAAACCACCATTGACGAGCATCCACCATGATGTATTTTTGACCGGTCAAAGCGAGCACATCTTAATATGCCCAAGCGACCGTATCGACCCAGACGTCCGCCCGGCATCTCAGATCACGCCGCGATCTATTCCGGCGATGCGATCGAGCATAAGGCTCTGGTGGGGATGTTGGCGGCGTTAAAGCCCGAAGATGCAACGGTTGACCGGTTAGCTGTCCTGGGCCGGTACATCAATCCGGAGAAACTCGCCGAAGTGATGGACCTGTTCGGCCAGACATTGGTGCTATGGACAAAGGCCAACGAGGCGGGACGCGAACCGTCAGCCACCATGATGCTGTTTGGTGCTCAGATATTGTACGAGATGGCCCGGTCCGAACTGAGCAATTCCCTGCGTCCCGAGGAGCGGTTGAAACTGCCCTTACTCTATGAAGGCGTGCGCGAGGTCGCCGTCGCTCACGTCGAAAGCCTTGAGCAGCAAGTTGAAGCGATGGTCGCCACAGCGGATGTCGGTCAGCCTCGGCCGCGGCGGGGGAAAAAACGATGATCATCACCGTGGGCAGCACGAAAGGCGGCGTGGGAAAGTCGACCCTCGCCATCCAGTTGGCCCTGGCGCGGACCCTGCGCGGCTTCCCGGTGCTCCTGGTGGACGGCGATCGGCAGGGTTCGGCACAGGCTGCCATCGCCGCGCGGGCGGACGCCGGACGCCTCCCTGGGGTGGCCTGTGTGCATTATCCCGACGAACGTCTGCTGCGGGCCCAGGTGCAGCAGCAGGCGCCCAGCTATGACACTGTGATCGTCGACGTCGGGGGTCGCGACAGCGCCGCGCTCCGCATGGCCCTGCTGCTTACGGATCTGCTGATCGTGCCGGTGGTCCCGCGCTCGCTGGACGTCTGGGCGTTTGCCGATATGGCTGGCCTGGTCGATGGCGCCCAGGAAGCGCGCGCCGATCGCGGGCGTCCACCACTCTGCGCGACGGCCCTTCTCAACATGGCTGATCCGACCGGCAGCGACAACGGCGAGGCGATCGTGGCCCTCAAGGAGTTCGCGCAGTTCGCCGTGCTCAACCCGGTGATCCGCCGGCGCAAAGCCTACGCCAACGCGGCCGGCCTCGGCCTTGCGGTCACCGAGATGTCGCCGCGGGACCGCAAGGCCTGCGAGGAAATCGAGAAACTGGTTTACAACGCATTTACCATTGCGGAATCATTGCATACCAACGCAAAGGAAACGGTATGACCATTGCCAAACCCCCACGCGCGCGATCCGCCGGAACCACCGCCGAAGAGGCCTTCGTGGCCAGCGCGCCCGATGCCATCAAATCCGCACGCTGGCAGCGCGGCAGGAAGACCCAGGTGACGGTGTCGATCTCGCCGGAGCTGCTGAACGAAGTCGACGCGGCCGCCGAGCGTGAGCATCTCAGCCGGTCGGGCCTGCTGACCGTCTGGATCAACAACCGACTGAAAGCGGCCCCATGATGGATGACGGACGCGAGCGCAAGGATCAGATGTCGAAGCTGACCTACTCGATCCTGCCGCGCAAGCCGGCGAATGCTGCCCGCCAGATCGCCCGCCCGGGGCAGGCTTCGAACAGGGTCGCAAACAGACCGGTGGTGGCGTCCCCGCGATTTCTGACGCTGACCGAGGTTCGGGTGGCGCTGAACTGTTCGCTGGCGACGGTACGCCGGCGTATCGCCGACGGCGAACTCGGCGCGGTCAAGCACGGCCGGGTGGTGCGCGGCGAAAAAGCTCGCCGGCAAATCTAAAACCAATTGAATCGATAGGAGGGTGAATGAGTATCTTGTCCGCTAGAAATCAGGCTGAAGCATTGGTTGATGCTCTAAACATCAAGCACGCTCCTGTTGACGTTGCGGGCGTTGCGGCACAACTCGGACTTGAAGTGGTTTACGTCGACCTTGAGGAAGACATTTCTGGAGCGCTGATCACGGGACCACAAGGTTCCCGCATTGCCATACGGAAAAGCGATCCTCCTCAAAGGCAAAGATTTTCAATCGCCCATGAAACGGCTCATCATTGCCTACGCCACCAATTCGAGCCGGGGGAGCATGTCCACGTAGATCGCGGGCATTTAATCAGTCATCGCAATCAGCGTTCGTCCACCGGCATGGACGCAAGGGAGATAGAGGCAAACCAATTTGCTGCCTCCCTGTTGATGCCATCACGCTTGCTGCGAGAACGCGTCACAGCGTTAAACACAGAACAGCTCTATGATTCCCACGTCACTACGCTGGCCAAGGAATTTTACGTCAGCGAACAGGCGATGACGATCCGGCTTACAAGCTTAAGATTATTGTAGGCCTCCCCTTCCATGGCGTCGTCCTATGCAGCAGCCGCCCATCTGCAACACCTGCTGCTGCGAGCGGGATATCAAACTGGCATCGACGAAGGGAATCGTTGGATCGTCGGCGAGGGACCTGTATGGCGGGTTCAGACTCGCAATCCGGCCGAGCATCCGGTGAGCCGGACCCGTCGCATAGAAAACGATGAGGAGGACGTAAAGGATCAGCTTGAAAGCGTTTACAAGCGACGTCCGCAACGCTGCTTTTCCCTTGTCTGGCGACAAAAATCCCAAGGCGGCTATTCGGCAAACGACATCTCCGTGCTCTCGTCCGCTGCTGTTATCCACAGAAATGGTGGATAACTCTGAGGGCTGTCGCCTATCATCCTGTGCATGGTCAGCCGCATCCCGCGTTTGTTCGCCTGGGTCGCCGAGGAAGGTGACGGGGGCGAAAGCGTCATCCTCGGCCTGCTGCCCGACGTCGCGACACCCATGCCGCTGATCAGCGCCGACCTCGAGCAGATGGAAGCTTACCGCGCCTATGCCACGACGGTGGCAACCCGCAGCGGCTGCACGGTGCGCCTGAAAGCCTTCGCCGTGACCACCATCCTGGAAACCATCTGGCCACGAGCGCGGGTGTATCGCTCGAGTATCTGACCGCCGGCGTGCGTCAGATGCTGCACGCCGCCGGCGAGCCCTGCGAGCACGTCCGCGTCGTCGGCGTCAGCTTTCAGCACGCGCACCAGGCCACGCTCTATTTGACCGGGACCATGGGAAACCGCCAGGGGACCAGCTCGAGCGCCTCGGCCGGTGGTGCCAGCCCAGAGGTCGCCGGCGCCACCGGCCAGCCCGCCAGCGTCGTGTCCAGCGCCATGAACCGCGCACCCCGGCGAGCGTAGCGGCGGAACACGTCGATCCAGCCGGTCAGATCGACGCTCGCCACCGCATCGAGGTCCCCGGTCGCCAGCACGATCGTTTTGATGCGCAGCGCCTGACACCGCATGCCGGCGGTGCTGGCGGCCAGGTCGCGTTGGATGACCAGCGCCTCCGGGTCGGCCGCGTCGCGCAAGGCGTCGACGAGGGTTCGCGTCTTGGCCACCACCGGGTAGAGGGCGACGATCAGGCAGCCACCGTAGGCACCCTGGTAGCTCCAGCGGATGATGCGGCGCAGGCCGGTGTCGCGCTCGTCCGGCACCGCACGGTACACCACCCAGCCGAGCAGCGGGGCGTGCGGATTCCAGAGCCGGAGCACCCCCAGGCGCAGTGGCGGCGGCCCGGCGATATCGACGGTTTCCCGCCAGATCGGGCGCGCCGGGGCCTCGCGCCGCGGCCGCAGCGGCAGATCGTCAAGAAAGACGAGCTGCATCTGCATCACCCGTCATTATCCTGCCAATGCCGCTTGCGATGCATCGGGACCGGTTTGTCGAGCGCATCGACGGCCACCGGCACCGGCCAAATGCGACGGGTGAGCCTGTCGAAGGTGCATTTGGTTTCCCCGGTCGAGCCATACAGCATGTCCTTCGACTTCCAGGTGTGGATCAGCAGCTCGTCGGTTGCCAAATCGGGACGGTGGACAGTCAGGCCAATATGGCACTTCGTATGGAAGAACCGGCTGTCGGCAATGTCATCGCCAACCGGCATCTGAAATTTCCCGTCGACCCGCTTGCGTTTGGCCGGATGCACGATCAGCACGATGTTGACGCCCAACTCGAACGACAGGGCGCGGATTCGGCCCACGACCTTGCCGACCCACTTCGAGCTATTGCGCTCGGTATCCGGCATTTCGTCATCAAACTCCTGCCACGGATCGAGGATCACGAGCTTACAACCCTTGCCCCTGGCACGGACGACCTCGCGCACCGTCTGAAGCACCCATGTAATCGTCGGCTCGATATCGAGCTTCGGCCATAGCAGGAAGGTGAAATGCTTGCGCATCCAGGGCAGAAACTCGTCGGTCACCTGCTCGGGGGTAACGTGGGTGCCGTCGCTGTTTGGGAAAGCCGGCCGCATCGCCCGCATCGCGATCAGATCGAGGGTGACGCGCGCATTCGGGGTTTCGCCCGAAAACACCACGGTATGAAATGGTGGCAGCCTGGGATCGTCCTTGACCTCTTGTTCCCACCGCTCGGCGTACGCCACGGCGAGAAAATTCCACAACCCCGTCTTGCCGTGGCCCGGCACGCCGGTGGTGATGATGAGCTGCCCGGAGCTGCTCAACATCACCCGCTGGTCGATCCCTGTGTAGCCGGTGACGTATCTCTTGCCGGTGCGTCCGGCCTGCAAATCGAGCACCGCCTGCACCGAGATCGGATCGACGCCTTCGAGCGGGTAGCAAGTGGCGGCTTCGATCGCGGCATGGACGGCCTCGGGCCCGTGCTTCTTCAGCGTGGCCTTGGCGTCGTTGCAGCCCTGCGGCCAGACGACATTCCAGCAACGCCATTTGCCCAGCCGGCGGGCGATCTCCTCGCGGTGACGCATGCCGGCGGCGTCCATATCGCCGGCCAGGATGATTTTCTCCAGTTTCTCAAGCCGCGGATCGCCGCGCAGCGCGGCGTAGCGGTCATCGACGTCGGTGGCCGGGTCATAGCTCTCTGACAGCTTCGTCGGGCTGCCGTTGGCCAGGGTGGTGACCTGCCGCCAGCCGATCTCGTAGAGGGCCGCGACGTCATCCTCGCCCTCGCTGACCACCGCGACGCCCTCGGGATCGGTGAAACTATCGACGTTGTACAGCGACGGGCGCGGGTCGGGCTCCTGGGAGAACCGCTTGATCGTCTTTTCACCCCGCCGGTACACCGCCTTGTATTTGACGTTTACCAAAATCCCGCCATCGACATAGGGATAGGCGATCACCGGGCGGCTGACCGGCCTGGCCTTCACCTCGCGGCCGTCGTCATCGATCACCGGCATCTGGCGGGTGGTGCGGTAGATTCCAAGCGCGCGGAGGGTGTCCTCGCCGATGCCGAAATCAGCGTAGTAGGCGATCAGGCTGTCGGGCAGTTCGGGCCGCAGCACCGGCTCGGGCGTGCGGTAGACCTTGGGCGGGCGCTGGACGATGCGGGCGGCGTTGGCGATGCGTCCGCCGCCCTCGATACCGCAATTATTCGCCCGGTAACAGTGCCAGGTGGCACCTTGCATGTCAGGATCGATGTAGACGTAGAAGTTCTTTTCGCGGGTCCTGCCGCCGTTGCAGGCCGGGCACAAGAGCTTGGAGCGGGCGCCGCCATGGTTGAAGTTTGGCCGCGGCGCTTCGCCCAGGACGATGCGGTGCATGTCGAGGAGGTCTTGCAGCGTTTCGGGGCGCTGCTGCCCATCCCGGGCCACCCGGCTATCCCCCCCTTTCTCCTAAACGCTCTCGTCCCGGGCCTGGGGAGGCCGCCTGACGGCCTCCGAGCTTCCGGCGGGCATCCTCAGGCCCGGTGATCGTGATCGCCTCCACCGCTTCGTAGAAACCGGGTGGGAGCGGGAAGAGATAATCCCAGGTCTGCGTTTTGCTGTTCCACTGGCGATTCGGATCGCTGTGCTCGCCGTTTTTCCCGACTGGCGTCATCTCAGGCCACACAAAGTCCGGATGCGACGGGCCGTAGGGAATGTCGCGCTTGACCGGCATGGCGTTGGTGGCCCACCGGTCGATGGTCTGATAGCGGCAGAGCTGGGTGAGCGTGCCCGGATAGCCGTTCTCGCGCTCGCCGCGCAGCCACCGGTCGGTGGTGGCCCACCGGCAATAGCGCTTCCAGAGCTCGAAATTGCCGGCGAGTGCGGGATGCTTGATGGCCTGCGTCAGGGCGATGCATTCGGCGCGGGTGGGGGGGCGGTTCAACGCGACGAGCGGGCTGCCCGCCACCGTGTGGTCGTAGGCCGCCACCAGATCGCCCGGCCGGGGCAGGCTTCGAACGGGGTCCTCGTCCGCCTTACGGGGTGTTCGTCCACCAGGGCCGCTTTCTTCCACAACCATTGCGTGTGGTGGCGGCGAAGCCGACACAGCCCGCAGGGCTGTGGATGTCTTTCCTGTGAACTCTTTGGAGTCTCCACTGGAGTCTTCTATGGAGTCTTTATGGGGCATGGGAGTCCGGTCGGAAATGCACAGGAGTCCGGTCGGAACTGTCGCTGGAGTCCGGTCGGCTGGCACAGGAGTCCGCTCGGCCCGTTCCGAAGGGATTACCTCTGGTTGTATAGGGTGCACAGGAGTCCGGTCGGAATCTCGAATAGGGTGCATGGGAGTCCGGTCGGAATTCTGGCGCGAATTTTCGCATGCACAGGAGTCCGGTCGGAAATCCATTTTGACGGCCTCCAAGGCCGACCATTGCAATAAGCGGTAAGTGTTGAAACGCAGATCGCGGTGTTGGCGTTGGGTCACCTCCATGATTCCACCAGCCACATACGTCTTGATGCTGCGCCTGATGCATCGATGGTCGGACCCGGTCAGTTCGGCAAGCCGATCCTGGGTGGGATGAAGCATGCCGTCGGCGTCCGCATGCAGGGCCATGACAGTGAGCAAGAAGCGGTCGAAGCCGGGCTTGATGTTGTGGATCAGGATCTGGCGGAGCGCCCAGCGGACGCCGTTCTGGTTGATGTAGCGGATGTCTTCGGGACGGATCGTCATGACCGCGCCTCCTTGGACTCCTCAAATCGTGACCTTCCTCGCCGTTGATGTGTTAATATCCGGAGGCATTTTGGCGCGTTTTTTGGCCTCGGATTTGCTTCGAAAACCCGATCCGATAAGACACTGAAATACATTGGGGTGGGCAATAAATCAGACGGAAACGCGCCAAAAACCGCTGCTTCTATGGACGAATTGGTATCAAACACGTTAGGTCCCTTCACATCAGAGTATGACGTCGGAAACCATCGTCCGCGGGCTTGCTAAAGGGACCGCTCGCTCATACCATTGGACATGGCAAGCGGGGGGCTTTATCAGTGGAGCTGTCAACTCCAGGCTGATCCTCCAAATAGCGTCGTCCGTTACCAGCCGGATAGTCGCCGAACGTTATGTCAATTGCGGAGCGGCCGGGCTTGTCACCCGGCCGCACTGCTGTCTGGGCAGCACCGAACCGTAAGCCCGACGGCTGGCAGGTGCAAGACGGTTTCCTTTGGCGACGATACACCATGATGTATTTTCCGGCCGCAGTTGACCGCGCGACCGCGCATAACCATATCATTAACGAGACATTCTTATGATGAATCTGTAAGGGACCCGGCGGCCCACGCCGGTCCATAGAGCGGCGGTTTTCCGGCCGCGTTCCCTCCCCCTGAATGTCTTGTTTTGTCCGTAAGGCACCTGCCCGGCCGGCCGGCCGGTGGGTGTCTACGGAGCAATTTCGCTCCACTGATGAGGACAAACCCCATGCCCTTAATCGTCACCCGAGAGGGTGCCGCACCCGAATCACTCTCCGTTCAGGCCGCGTTGGACGCGCTCGCGCCCGACAGCGACCTGAGTGAGTTGTTCGCCACCATCAAGCGGTGCGAGCTGTTTGCGGTGAAATTTCATGATGGCACACGAGGCACCCTGAGCGGTGTGGACGGCCCGATCTTTCCGGCCAACCACAACGACCCCCAGGGGGCCCTGGCCCTGCTGGCCGAGCCGCAGCGTGACTTCGAGCTTGAGTGTGAACTCATGGTTCCGGTCGCGGTGCGGATCCGCTGCGCGGCCAGGAACAAGCTCCACGCTCAGACCATCGCTGAAGAAGTCTTCCGCGGCATCCGCAGTCCCGAGAGGGGCTTTGCCGCCTGGATGAACCGCGATGAGGCCTATGATCAGTTCGCGGACCTCCGTGCTGCCGTCGAGAACGACGATTTCAGCCGGCTGCGGTACGCGCACCTGCTGATCCGTAGCTCCCATGAAATCTATCCGGAGACCGCCAATGCCAATGATGTCGGTGTATCGCGCCCGCGCGGCGCCTGAACAGCGAACGGACGAAGATTGTTTCGCCGCGGCCACCACCAAAAACGACGTTCAGCTGATCAAGCTATCGATCAAAACCGGCCATCCCGTCCTGATCGGGCTCGATGGCCACAACACCATCGTCAAACCCGTCGCAGAGGGCGATCAGGCCCAGAGCTACGAAGCCCTCTACGACACCTGCTACCGCACCACCGATCTCGAGCGCATGCAACGCGCCGGGGTCGAACATCCCTCCAAGGTTCCCCTCGAGGTCTACCGCATCGAGGCGCACTTTGAGCTGAATGCTCTCAGAATGCGCCTTTTTATCGCCGTCAAAGGCGAAAGCAACGGCGATGCCGTGCATCGCCTGCGCGTGCTGATGGAGACCGACATCATGTTACGGGCCTCCGTCCACGAGGAAATCCTCAGGGTCATTGCCGTCTATCTGGACAATTCAGAGATCCCGATGCGCGTGGCGTCTTCGACATCGGAGCGCCACAGCCGGCCGGTTGACCCACCGCTCGATCCGAGCGGCCCCCCCTGGCGGATCCTCGACGAACCCTGAAAGCAGCGGGCGCCCGACATGCGGCGTCCGCTGTTCCGCTGACGATCTCCCGTCAGCACTGATGAGGATTATACAAATGATCCATACCTTCGACCGCGCGGGCATTGAGCGCCTGTTGGCGCACACCCTCGAAGCGCCCGAACACCGGACCCTTTACGAAGATCTCGCCACCGAAAAACCGGGATGCTGGATCGTCGGCGATGATGGGGTCTACATGATGAGCAACGGGCGGCCATTCCTGAAGCGCGACTTGCGCGAAGGGGAGGTGCGGGACACCCCGCCGAACTTCGTCGTTTACGCTGCCGAGGTGAACCCCATGACCATGGCGTTCGACGCCTGGTGGGCGGCCAAGGGGGCCGGATTTGGTCGCGATGACGGGGTAGAGTTCTTGCCCGCAACGGACATCCAGGCGGCGTTGAGAACGTATCCGCCGGATGCGCCGCTGCGGATCGATATCACGCCCAAAAGCATCGCCATCCTGTATCACGTGCCTCCCCGACCTGCCCGCAAGCGCCTGAAAAAGCGCTGATCCACGAACGGCCCGGACTCCCATCCGGGCCGTTCGTGCTTATATATCAGTGACGTGTGCGCAACCGGCCCTGGTGCCGGTGCCGTTGTGGCATCCCGCCGCAACGACTGAGGAGCACACCATGAATCCCAGAAACGAAGTCGACCTGCTGCATATCCTGCAAAGCCCCCTCATCCAGAAAGGGCCTGGTCCCTTCCTCCGGCTTGTGCTGGCAGAAGCGGGTCGCTACGGCATGCCACAGCAGGTTATCGCGACGTTGGACGACGTGGCGGCGATGATCGGATTCTACGATCCGCTACCGAAAGGACAGGCCGCCCATCTCGGCGGTCCCGTGGTCACATGGCGCACTGACCCGCGCCAACCGACCATGGAGCGCGTCCACGACGTCGAACGGTTGGCGCTGAAACAGCGCGCGCTGATCGCCTTCGGTGGTGCGCCGGCGGATCACCAGGTTGGCACGGCGGAAATCGTCGTTGCCTTGGGCAACGGACATAAGGCCAACGTGCCTCCCGAGTTTTTCGACGTCTTTACCTGGGCGTCGGTTGACGTCCTGGCCACACTTCAGCAGCGTTCCCCACAGTCTGTCCGCGAGGAAAAGAAGTGGCCGGAGATCCCCGATGCTGACGTGCTGAAACCAGGCGGGCGGCTCCATGCGACTTATGTGACGATAGCCACCGAGATCCGCCGCCAGGTCATCGCCTCAATCAAGGACAGCCCCGATAACCCGCGTGAGCAACTGCTAGCGCTCGCCGTTTTCTTCCTCAAGAGCCACGAGTTAGAGCAAGCCCGCGCGATCAAGAACGGTCGTGCTGATACGGCTCAAGAGATCCAGCAGGTTATCAACAACATCCGCACGATGTTTCCCGACATCGACAAACTGGCGGACACATTGCTCGACCAGCCGCTTATGCCGGCTGGCTGAGAAAGGCCGCCGGCGCCGACGTGCCGGCGGTTTCGCGCCACACGGCGCCAGACGAGGCAGTTCCGCCCCGCTGCACGCTTGGACAATCAATCCTATGGCCAAGAAAAAACACAAGTTTCCCGCGAAGTTTCGGCAAACTTTGGAAAAGGTTGCCGTCGCGCGCGATGAACGCGAAGCGGCTGCCAAGAGGACCGTTGACCCCGCATTCGGATCGGCTGATGCCGATAGCGCCCGAACGCGTAGCATCGGCGAGGTCATCCACACGATGTGGCATGATTTCATCCCCAAAAAAAGTATGGAATTGTGCGTTTTCGCGCCGGATTTCGCGACGCAGACGCTCAAGGCCGACTGGTGGATGCACGATCCTGCCAAGCCGGATCTCGTTGAAGTTTCGCCGCCCTGGGATCCTCCCGAACGCGAGGAACACCCTCAATCAGCTCCCGCCGACTAGGCGGGAGTGCCTTGCCTGCCACATCCGCGTGGCGGGCCAGAGAAGCCGTCTGAATCGGCGAAAGGCAATACACCATGCCCACACCTTCGATCCATCCCAGCATCACCGCTGAGCGCGTCCTTGACGCGCTCAAACGCTATCAGACCATCCTCGACAATCCAGGCTTTTGCTTGAGCTGTGGTGAAGAGGCAGAAGGCGTTGAACCCGATGCGAGGGAATATCGCTGCGACAGCTGTGGCGAGATGAAGGTCTATGGCGCGGAAGAAATCGCGCTGATGACGTTCTGAGCGAAAGTCCCGCTTCCCCCCGGGAAGCGGGATTGCCCGGCGCACTCAAGCGTCGGACTGATGAGAGACACACCCATGACAGATACACCTGCCTTCCAGGAGCTGGCGGTGAGCATCCGCCGCGAAATCTTGCAGGACCTCGAGAAGACCGAGGCGTACCACATGCGGCGCGAAAAGCAGTATCGTGAGCAACGTGACGACAGACGCGCTGAAGTCGAGCTGGGTCTTGCCCAGCTTGTGCGGGTCTGCATCGTCGTGGCCCAGGCCGCGGTCAACCGCGTCCTTTTGGATCAGGCGCCATGAAATACGCCGTGATCCCCAGCACGTGGCTGACCTTCACCTGGAATGCCCGCCGCCTGATCGCGCTTCACCGGATGGCGAACACCCTGGGCGTTCCACCGGATGATTTCACCGCCCTGAATGCTCTCTACAGGCAGCTCGTCTTCTACGACTGGATCTAGCTCCAGAACCTGGCCGCCCGGCCAGGGCCCGGCATTCCGCCGGACTGATGAGGAGCACACGCCCATAATCCAATGGACCCAAGACATGCTCCAGCGGTTGCGCGATCTGCGCGCCGCTGGCGAGCCGCTGCTGATCTGCGCCGAGCAGATCGGCGTGGCCTATGCCACCGCCGTCTACAAGGCGCGTGAACTGGGCCTCGCGCAGCGGCTCAACCGTGGCCGCAGACCTGGCCGCGCGATGTGCGAACCGGGCCGCCAAAACCGCAGTTCCCAGGCCCAACCATAAGTTCAAACTTATGGTGGGAGATGGCGACTGCATCTTTGGCTGGCTCGGTCCGGCGCGATCAAGCGTCGACAGAAGAGCACCTGCCAATGCAAAACCAACCGCAATACCTCGATCCCTCCAGCACGCTCGCGCGAATGCTAAAGGCCTGGCCCGAGAATGGGCTGCCGATGCAGCTCGTCGGCCTGGTGATGGAAGCATTCCCGCAGGATCCGCCGATTCCGGTGGCCGTGCTGCGGTACGCGACAGGCCCGCTGGTCGTGCACGTTTCCCACAAGAAAGACGCGCACGACCTTGGCTGGCTCGGTCGGGACACGCTCGCCTTATGGCGGCCGCGTGTCGACATCGAACGCCTCGAAATTCTCTGCGGTGAGCGCCCTGACATCGTCAGCCCGACCGAAATCTGGCTGGTGATGTACAACGCCACCATGGACGCTTCACTCCAGCACCAGATCACCCAGATCTACCTGTGGGCGGCGATGCGCGCCTATACGGCTGCCCAAAAGCAGTTCCCCGCCGACCTCTACAATACGATGGGCGGCGGTGACGGCGCCATGCCAATGCCGACCGACGAGCAGGTTTTCGATGGCTACCTCCATGACGAATACGCCGCGCTGTGCCGCGCCATCATCACCAAGGTGGTGGCGGCGGGACGCGAGCGATCCCGAACGAGCCGCAAGCCGGCCCGCTGACAAGAAACAAGCCCCCCGCGAAGACACAAATCTTCGACGGGGGGCTTTTTCTTTTGGGCGCCTCTTTCGCTTTCGAAAAACTCGTGCTAGGAGTCCATCATCGTGTGAGACCGTGGCAAAAAACCGAGGCTTTCCGCCATTTTACGCGATAAAATAACGGCGTTGTGTAGGCTCGCACTGCTGGTGGTGCGGGGGCCGGCGCCGGATCATAGGACGACAGACATGGACGGAGTACTGACAAAGCCGCCTGATCTCAGAAGCGAAGCGACGAGCGCCCCGACGAACACGCCGTTGTTTATCGGTGACTACAGCAAAGTCGTCGTCGGGATCCTCGGCGTGATGAAGCGGATCAAGGATGTTCGCAAGGAGGGTTACAACAAGGAAGGCAAGTACGGGTTCGTCGCGAATTCGGATTTAACCCCGTTGTTGCAGGACGCGCTGGTCGCTGAAAAGATCACCATCGGCCAGCGCGAGGTCAGCCGGGCGGTTATCAGCAAGATCCTGTTCATCGGCTACCAGTTTGACATCTGGCATCAGGATGGCGGCATTATTTTCAATATCGGCAGCCACACCGGGGCGTGTCGTTTTGAGTTCAAAAGTGGTTCCACCGACGACAAGTCGGCGAACAAGTGTTTCGTGGCTGCTGCCAAGTATTTTGCCCTACAGCAGTTTAAAATCGCGCCGGATGACAATAACGCCGATCGCGTTGATGCAGACGCTGATGGTATAGAGGACGAACCGGCGCGCGGCAATTCACGAGAAGTCGAGCAGGAGCGGTCCCCGCTTCCACCCTATATCGCGGAAAGCCGGCGCGACGGTCCGATCGATTACGGTCCGCCGCCCGAACCGCCCCCGTATGACGGCCCACCGGATGATTACGTCGCCGTGAATGACCGTCCACCGCTGGACGATGAGCCTGTGCCGTTCGGCACCGGCCCGGTCAGCCCGCCGCCCTCGAGCCCCACCGAGGCCGGGTTTCGCGAGCGCATCATGACTTTCAAGAAGTTCATCATCGAAATTGCGCAGAGCGAAGACGAGGCGCATGACCACTGGCGGGCGAATGCCGATCTGCTGCGTCAGTGCGCGGACACGACGTACGATTTCCTGCGCGTCAGTTACGAAAAACGATGGGGCATCTATCCGCCTGCCGTCTGACGCTTCACTTCTGTTTCTTAAAGGAAAATCCCATGGGCTCCATGGCAGTCATCCACCTGATCGGCAATGTCGGCGGCGATCCGGAAATTCGCAAAACCGCCACCGGCGAGGTCTGTACCTTCAACATCGCGATCAACCGCCGGCGCGGCAACGAGGAGTTCACCGACTGGTATCGCGCCGTTATTTTCTTCGACAAGCTGATCGATACGGTGGAAAAATACGTCAAAAAGGGCAGCAGCGTGGCGATCTGGGGTGAGCCCGGACAGCAGAAATGGGAAGACCGGGAAGGCCAGGAGAAGGTCACATTCGAGGTTCTCGTCGCGAAACTGTTGCTTAATGACCAGGGCGGCGGGGCGGGTGCGCGGGACACCCGCGGCGGCGATCGGCGCGACGACCGCGGGCGCGACGACCGCGGGCGCGATGACCGGGGCCGCGACGACCGGGGCCGCGACGACCGGGGCCGCGACGCCCCGCGCAGCAACGGGCGCGACCGCGATGATCGTGGCGCGCGTCGCGACGATGATCGCGGCGCCGTCCGGGGTGCGCGCGACGATCGCTCCCGCACGGCGGCGCGTGACGATCGCCCGCGTGACGACCGCAGGCCGGCGCGCGATGATCCGCCGGCGCGTAGCCCCGGTGGTGGCTCAATACGAAATGATATCGATGACGAAATACCGTTCCTTAAGTGTTGGCAGTAACCTCAAAAAACGCCAACAAGATATTGAGTTGAAATAAAACCTAATACCCCTCGGTGCGCAGCGTTAACGACGCTGCCCGGGGGAGCGGAGACGAACCATGAACGACGAAGACCTGTCGGCCCTGTTCGCACACATGATCAAAATGCCGCCTGACGGTCCGATCAATATCGGCAGCTTTCGGTGCTCGGCCGCGGAACTGCTTGTCGTGATGGCGCAGGCCGTCGCGTTTCGTTCCGCTGCAACGCGGCCGGTGCCGCCCCAGCCGATGTTATTCGCCGAACTCACCGATCCTGATTACGGCTTTGGCAGTCTCGCACCACCGGACAACAACCCGACGCACCACCGGGGGTGACCACCACCCGCGGCTATGGCGACGTCAAGCCGGTCCGCGACCTGGTCACGGATGCCGAGTGCTACGCCGCCATGCAGTTCCTCGACCAAACCGCCCATGAGATCGGCGCCATGCAGGCCGACGCCGAACACAGCGAATACATGATCGGCGCGGCCGAGGCGGTCAGCGCGCTCTATTCGGACGAGCGGTCCGTCGAAAAACGCAAATGGGAGGCGCGCAGCTCTCCGAGTTACCTCAAACGGCTGGAGGAATGGCGTGATGCCAAACGCGAATTCCTCGCCCTCAAGGCCAGGCGCGAGGCGGCCGGGTTGAAGGTCGAAGTCTGGCGCACCATCCACGCCGACAAGCGGGCGCGCGGCGTGCCCGAACCCGGCCAGCGTTAAAAAAAAGCGCATCCAAAGCGGGATTTTCCATGCTCCATCCCCATATAAAGCAATGATCGACAATCGCTGCCGGACCTGTCGCCACTGGCGTCCGCCGGCGCCGCGCAGCCGCACCAAAGCGGGCCACTGCGTCGAGGACGATCAGCTCACCCACGCCGGCTATACCTGCGCAAACTTCGCTTATAGCGGCCTCACGCTGGCTGCCGTGCTGGGCATCAGCCCCGCCGAGCTCGCCTGGCTCAAGGCCCATCCTGACGACACGACGACGGGCTTGCTGCGCAACGCCTTCGCTGTGGTGGTGGTGACCAACGGCGACAACGCCGCCGTCGGGCGCGTCCATCGCCTGCTGGAGGACTGGCGCGCGAGACCGAACCCTGAAGATGACCAGGTGTGTGAAACGGACCCGTTCCGTTCGCCGTGCGGGCAATCCAGCCCCCGGCACTGAGGAACACACCTTCATGACGACTTACCGCAACAAAATCATCATCGGTGATCCCGTCGCTCTGCAAGCCACGCTTGCGGCCATGGGCGCCATCGACCGCGGCGTTGGTTTCGCCAACGCCCTCACCCGGCTGATCGATCTGTTCACCGGGTATCTGGCCGTGGACACCCCGGCCGATCGCAGGCGCGTCGCCACGCTGTGGCACGACGCGCACGAACCGAATTCCCATGACTTCCTGTGGCATATCTACGAGGAGTCACTCAGTTCTGCCGCTGCCGTCACGGAGCGCAGAACCCTTCTGGCCGGAGGCCTGCACTACCACGCCTCCGACCGCACCTGGGGGATCCACACGTGAGCGCCCCCGAAACCACCGCCAAGCAAGCCAACATGCTGCTGGCGATTGAATACAACAGACTCAGGCGTGCGGCCGCCGACGAAGCCAATCTGGCTGTCGAGGCGGAAAGGCGGCGAAGACCGTATAAGTACTGGCCGTCGCGCATGAACCAAAAGGCCATCGATCACCTCAATGATGTGTTTCGAGCGGCGTGGCCGGCCGCGATCGAGACGCGTTTCGCGCAACTCGATCGCATCAACCGCAAGCTCACCCGGAGCGATCCGGAGTGGGCGCCGAAAACCCCCGAGCAGATCCGTGAGGCGCCCGTCCTCCTTTGGCGGGGGCAGTGAAATGAGCGGCGGTTTTGTCCACGCTATCGGGCCATGCGGGAGTTGCGGGAGAGTGATTTCTTTCAACCCCAATAAAGTGCCCAGTATTCGAATTAACGGCCGTCGCGAACCGGTTTGCCGGCCCTGTGTAGAGCTGGCAAACCGCGAGCGGGCCAAGCGCGGTCTACAGCCGTTCGAGATCGCTCCGGACGCCTACGATGCCATCCCGGAGGCGGATCTTGCTTGATCTTGCTCGCATCAAGGCCGTTCTCGGCAGCCATGTCATCACTTCGCACGGCCGCCACGTCGAAGGCTGGAGAGCCTAAACCGCTTTTAAAACGGAGAACACACAATGCATAGAACCTCCTTTAGTCTTAAAATAAACTGCGACAACGCGGCTTTTGACGGCGACGATCTTCCGCTTGAGATTGGCCGACTGCTCCGTGAGACCGCAGAGAAAGTCGAAGGCGGCCGCAAAGCAGGCCGCGTTTACGATGTCAACGGCAACCATGTCGGCGACTTCAAACTCGATCGCTGAAAGCGAACCGGCCGGGGCTGCAACCCTGGCCGGTTTATCTTTAGCAGAGAATGGAGAACACAATGAGTGATACGACAAATCCTGACCCAATGGCTAGTCGAACGGTGCATGTGTGCATCTCGTCGGCCAGCTCTTTTGTCATCATCGACCGCGAGGGGAGCACCCGAGACACGCATTGCGCCGTGCTGGATGTGCCCCATGCCGTCGCCGCTCCCGAGGTCATCCACAAGATGAACGGGATCGTGTTCTTCCCCTGGCCCAAAGAAGTTCACTGGCCAGACATCGTTCAACTCAAGTCTGGCGCTGTGTACAAGGAGCAACGCTAATGGCCACTTCAACCAACACCACGCGCGGCGCCTCCATCCGCGTTGAGATGCACGCCCGCGGCGTAGACTGCGATCCCCACACTCAAGACGCGAGTTACGCGGCTGCGGAATGGCTGGACGCCCAGGATACTACGACGCTCACTTCCGATTACGCGGAATATGTCGCCGCGGAGATCGCAGGTGACATCGCCCCTACGGACGGATCAAGGCGGTTCGTCGCTTTACTTGACGCGGCGCATGTGATCGCCGCTGACGCTGCAACCGCCGGATGGGCTAACCCGGACGGGGCCGACATCACCGTATCGATCACGCCGTTACCCACGCGGGCGCACTGACAACAAGGAACTGACATGGCTACGATCAAAACCGAAAACGGGCACACCAACGGAATCAGCGACTGTGGCCGCATCGTCTATCAGCACAATAATGCGGGCGATGTCCGGATAGATGGCCGGTGGGCGTGGCGCGGAAATTACGTTGATCCAACTACCGGGCTTGCCAATGCCGGCGAGGTTGATGACGCAGATTGGCTACTGGCAAGCGCGCTTATACGGGATACGGATGCCGCTCACGCGGCTTACTCAGACGCTTTACGTGACGAAGCGTATGCCAGGCAAGGAGCCCGCGACGACGCGGAAATCGCAATGGAAGAATGGCTGCGTAAAAATACACGCGGCACGTACGTTGACGACTGACAACAAAAACCGGCCCGGACTGCAATTCCCGGCCGGTTTTATCCAACAAGGAGAACAATACAATGCCTTTATCGACACCAAAACCGCGCCCGGCAGCGACGCCCTATGGCACCGTCACGGTGCTGCCGCAAACCGGGAACCTCGCTGCTGACATCAACGCAGCGATCCGTGCCGCCGACACTGAGGACCTGGCTGATTTCACCGACGACGAAATCGCCCGGCTTCTCAAGGAAAAGCAGATCGGTGCAGGATTGCGTGCCGAAGCCGGCTACAGCGCTGGCCCTCTCGGGGCAACCTTTTATTCGTCCACCGAACGTCTGGCGACAGGCAAACGCCTGGGGTGCTTTCTCACCCTCAGCCAGACGCCGCATGGCGACGCGGTCTACTGGAATATCGGCCTTGGCGACGAAGTCATCTGTTCGGCTGATTATGCCGGGGCGCGGCGCATCTTGACCATGATGCGCACCGCCGCCGGGGGTCCGTCGACGGATGTTTCAGCGTCGAAGACCGTCCCACCGTCCGATGACGACCTAGACACTCTCATAAGGACAAATTGACATGACCAAAGTAAATACATTCGAATTCATCACCCTCACGAGTGGTGGCACAAACATGTCGTCACGATCGGAGGTTGATGCGGAGATCATCGCCAATATCCGAACCGCATTGGCTCGTGACGGCGTGTTATGGGCCGGTTGGTCCGTGCGCGTCCTCTCGCAGACGCCGATGGCCACGGTGTTCCAGATGCTTTTGAACGGAACGCCGCTGAGTGACTGCTGGCTGTGCATCGATGCCACGGTATCGGATGCGCTGTGGGAGGAGCTTGAGCCGCAGGTGCCGCCGAGCGTCGTTGTGCATCGCCCGCGCGGTGTACCCTGGCTGGCCGTCGCGCTGGTCGTCGAGGCGCTGCCCGAGATGCTGGCCCGACCTCATCGGCTGATGGAGCTGGGCGACGCGGAACGCTGCGTCGCCTGGGCTTTCCTGGCGGAAAAGTCATGACCAAGGACGCGCATCTCGCCTGGTGCCGGCAACGGGCGTTGGAGTTGCTCGATGCCGGCGACCCCATAGCCGCGGTCACGTCGCTGATCAACGATCTGAACAAGCACGACGAGACCACGCCGACGGTGCCAATGATCCGCCGCTCAGTGAACGTGCAGATACACGGCACGGCGCAGGAGACGCGGGCTTTTATCGAGGACAGCACCACATGACCGACGCCAAAGAAACCTTACTTCTCGACGCAGGCCGGATCCTTGCCGGCCTGCGTCAGCCGATGACGGCGGAGGAGACGCAGCGATTTGCCAGAAAGGCGATCAACCAGGCCGCTTTGATCGAGCGCGAACCCGAACGGTTCGAAGCGATCTGCGGCATGATCCAGCCGGAGCTGACACCCCGCGGCGCCTTGCCGCATCAGATCGAGATGATCGGACAAGCGGTGCTGTATACGCTCGATCAGACCCGGTCGCTGAAACAGGCGCGCGCCATTCTTGGCGCGATGTGGTCTGGCGCTCTGATCGTCAAAAACTAAAAAAACCGGATCCCGTTCACGCGGGGTCCGGTTTTTTTGTGTCTACAGCATCACCAGGAAAGGCTCAGCGCCAGCCTCGTCGGGATGCGACCAGAGCAGCGTGCGCAGCGCCGCGACCATGTGCCCAGGCACGACGACCCCAGCCACGCTACCGCTCACACAAACAGGCGTCAGCAGATGATAACTCCCGACCGTGTTGGCGATCAGCGGCGCAAAGTGCTTCTCGCGCAGACGCTTGCGGATCGTGCAGATATGCACGCGCAGGCCGCACCATTCCAGGCTTTCGCCCTGTCCGGACATTGCCACCGGACCATTGGCGAGCCGGGCGAGAATCCGCGCCTGATGTCTTGTGAACCGGATCGAACGCTCGCCGTCTGACAGCGTGCGGCGTTGCAGATCAAGCAACAGGCCCATGACCGGGCAGTGACCATGTTTCGAGGATTGCGGCCATGGCGTCGAAGCTGAGCGGCTTGACGACCACGCCGTCTAATCCGGCTGCCAGGCAGGCTTCGTGTTTTTCCGGGCTGGCGTTCACCGTAAACGCCAGCATCAAAGCGTGCTGGTTCGGCCCCGGTGTGGCGCGAATGCGGCGCGTGGCTTCAAACCCGGTCATGCCGGGCATTCTGATATCCATCAAGACCAGGGCAAACCGCTGCGAAGCCGCAAGGGTCAAGGCCTCGGCGCCGCTGCTGGCCGTTACGCATCCGCACCCATAGCGTCGGACATAAGCGCTGACGATATCGCGATTGATCAGCTCATCGTCGACCAGCAGGATCAGACCTTTCATGTCGCCCCATCAGCGTTGGTCACCGGGAGGGCGGCAATCATCGTGTTGAGCGCACCGGGCATCGTCACCTCTGCGGATTTAAAGAATTGCAGCCATTTCTGCATGATCTCCGCCGACGCCTTCAGCAGCGCGATCTGCTTCTCGTTGTCATTGATCCTTGTTCTGAGATGGTCGCGGTCGATTTCGCACTCTTTTTGCAGCGCCCGCACGGACGCCAGATCGGTCATCAGCGTGGTGCGGAACTGGGCGCGGTCGGCCTGCTCGGAGGCTTGATACTCATCGACCATCTTCCGGTGGCTTTGCTCAGACGAGGCCGACATGCCGCGCATGCCGAGCCGCCACGTCAGCACGCTGCTGACCATCGCGCTCAACGCGGCCCAGGCAGCAGCGGGGAGGGTGCTGAAGAAAAGGCTGACGTCGTCGGCCACGTTATCCTCTCGTGGTCAGTTGGGCGGTGGCGGCCTCCTGGATGGTCGCAAACAGCCCGGCTGCCTGCCAGAACGCCGCCAGCAGACCCCGCGCGGGCTCGCCCATCACGTGCAACGCACGCGGATGCACCGCCAGGAACGGCCCCCCTTTCGGCTCCGCCGCACGGCCCAGCGCCTCGCGCACGCCGGCCTCGGTGGCCGAGTATTCCCAGATTTGCGCACAGAACGGCTGGCTCATCGAATAAGTGCTGGCGAGCAGCCCCCGCGATTGCAGGTAGGCCGCATACAGAAAGAACTCGGTCAGCCGGCGATCGAGGAACGCCTCGGCGAACGGGCGGTGTTCGCGGGCTTCGACATAGGCCACGATCTCCAGCGCCACGGCCGTCAGCATCAGGAACGGCGTGCTGGTGCGCGTGAAGTGAGCAATAAACGGGGTCGCGTCGATCGAGAAATAGCCGAGTGTGCGGATCAGCGCGTCCTTCAGGCTGTGTTTTTCAAAGCCATAGCCGTTCAGCCGTGGCTGGCCGGCGGGCGTCTCCAAAAAGTCCCGGGTCAGCGGGCGGAACAGGTGGTTTTTGGCATCGAGCACCAGATACCGTTCGGCTGTCACCACCCGGGCGGCCGTCAGTTTCAACACCTGCTGGCGCCACCACCCCCCGTGCCGCGCTTCCATCGGCGCGATGGTGGCGGCGTCAACAAACCACACGACAGGGGCCAGCGGACCGTATGCTGCGAGGAGCTCGCCTCGCCAATCCATCGCCGCGCCGGCATCGAAGTTCTCGACGATCAGGATCTCATGCACCAGATCCAGCGGGCAGAAGCACGCCATCGAGCGCGCCTGCAAGGCGAGCAGCCCGAAATCGGCCGCGTGGGCGACCGTAATGAAAGCATAGCGATGGCGGGACATGTTTGCTTCAACCTGCTGGTGTGTAGTAGGCGTCCTCATCTCTTTGCCGAAAGTAAGCCTGAAACGCCCGGTCCATCTCCGGCTTGTTCCCTGCGAGCTCAAGAATGCCCCACCGGTTCAATATCAGATCGATATTCGGGTCGAAACCGTATTTATTCAGGATATCCCACCGCTCGACATAAAGCCGGTTGGCTTTCGCGCCATGGAACGCATGTTCAATCCGGCCCGGCACATAGCCGACATGGCCCTGCGTTACGGTGTAGCATCGATCCCCCCAGGCCTTGACCCGGCCGGTGTAGCCGGGGCTCGACAGGCCATGGATGGCATTGGCGACCTGCCCGACCATTGCTAAACTCATTTGATGGTCGGCCGCGCCCAACCCGCTGAAATCCAACAGACCTCCGACCTGATTGAACCAGTCCATTGTCGATGCCCAACAATACCCCGAGTGTGGGTAGGCATAGGCTTCGCCGGCCTGCTGCTTCTTCCACCAGTCGGTCACGTTGCCCTCAGTGCGCCAGACCCAGCCGAAAGACCGCTGCACCTCTTTGCCTTTGATGGTCATGGCCTCGCCGTTCGGACCCAGATCCAGCGCTTCGGACCAAGGTTGTACAACCGGCATGATTTGCAGCGCATGCAGCGTGTCACTCGGCCAGGTCCGCGAGCAAAACTCCACGTCAGCGTCAGGCCAGCAAATATAGCGCGCTGTATCCGGCAGCGCGCGGATGCCTGCGTTCAGCGCGCTTTCCTTGGACCAGGCCATTGTTCTGGCGCGTGTTTTGACGTGGCGGATGTGCGGGATCGTCGCCAGCTCAAAGGGACGCTCGCCATATGCGGTTTCCACCACCGTAAGGTCGACACCGCAATCCAGCATATGTTCGATGAACCGTTTGGCGAGGCGGATGCGGCTTTCCCACCGCATCGGATTGGCGATGCAGGTGACGACATGCAACGCACCAGGCGAGAGTGCGGGGGTGGTTTCGAACACGTGGAGCGGATCGGTGCGCATAAGGGAACGACCTGTGCAGAGATAGGTGAGGGACTTCGGAGGGGATCGATCCGAATGCGGGGCAGGCGGCGTTTCTTGATCCGGTCGATGCGTTCGCCCCCGCGGCGCTCTGTTCGAGCGACACCACCGTTAGCCGCCCACACGCTCACGCACCCGCTTGCGCCCTTACACCCAGGCGGCACGCGATCTCGTTGCCGGACGACAATGCCAGGTTTGAGTTAACGCACGTCCCGCTGCCTGCAATTTGCAGCGCCTGCCCCAGGCCGTTTAATACCGATCGGCAACGGACGAGTCACGAACGGAACGGTTAAGTTTGACGACGGGCAGACCGGATTATGTTGCAGATGGCTACGGGTTGGCGAAGTCCCGGAGCACGGCGGCCTCCTCGGCGTCGCGTGCCTCGATGGTGCCGTCTCTGATTTCATGCCACTGGCGGTCGGAACTGATCGGCGGCGGGAAGATCGTCATGGCCTTGCGGCTGTTCCACCGGATGATAGTAGCGACGCCATAGTCCTCGGCGAGTGCCAGCATGTAGGCGCGCAGCTCTGGCGCTCGCCACGCATCCGGAAAGGACGGATCGACCCAGACCTGGGCCACCGTCACCGTCCGCGGCGGGGTTCCCTCCGCATCGATCAGCGTGATGTAGTCATAGGATATGTCGATCACGTAATGGCAGCGGTCCGGCCGGGGCATCCCTGCGGTGCGCGGATCCGCGAGCCAGCGGCACGACCAGGCCCAGCAGACATTCGGGCGTGTCGCGTAGATGGTGCAGCCCTTGGCGTAGCTGGCGTGCTTGCAGCGCGTTCCGGCCGGCTTGGCGAGCTGCGGAACGGGCACGAGGCGGCAGCAGAGCGTGCATGAGCCACAGCGCCGGCCGGTTCCCTTGTCGTCCCACGTGATGCTGGCGCTCCCGTCGGCGTTCTGCTCCAGGCGCATGCGGTCGCCGTTGAAGGTGACGTCGCCGAAGGCTGTGTCGCCGAAGGGGATGTCGCTCATGCGGCAACGCGCTCAGCCGCTCAGCCGCAGCCGCGTCATGACGGCCCGCGCCCGTTCGAGAGCCGCTGCGTCGCACGTGTGAACCGGGCTGATCACCACCGTCGTCAGCGCGTCAAGATCCTCGAACAACTCCGCATCAGCGGGGTCGGCGATGTGTTTGGTCCCTGAGGATGCGAGATAGCGGGAATAGGCATCGGGATGCGCGCTCCGCAGCCGGCGCATCGCCTGAAAGGCCACTTTTCGTGTTCTGGCCAGGTTCGCCGGCATTCCCGTGCCTCCAGAAAAGATGCCCTCGCCAGGGTATGGCGTGGCAAGTGGGCGCAAGGTCAGGGTGAAGCTTAGTGCCACCGGCCTGGGCAAACAACGGGGTGCTCATTCGCCCCGGGCGATCCGGTCCAGCGAGGTCTGGTTCAGCGCATCGGTCTCGGCGTCCTCGCGCCTCATCTCCTCTTCCTCGGCCGCCGCGGCTGCCGCACGGGAATCCGCCACGCGCTGGGCCGCCAGAGGCTCGGCCGGGCAGCCGATGAGGAACATCGCGCGCTCGCGCCCGCGCCTGGTCTCCAGGCCGCCACGGACGACCCCGCCCGCTTCATCGTATTCCAGCAGGCGATCGGCCGCCACGGCGTAGAGACCGAGGTTGAGCGCTTC
>QGNH01001413.1_pt1 | contig 27955 bp, 42 predicted proteins | sample 1735481 | NCBI WGS metagenome assembly QGNH01 (sample SAMN09239004, study PRJNA386568) | Viral metagenome, whole genome shotgun sequencing project.
TCGATATTCCAGTGGTGATGCACGTCGCCGCCGCTACCACCGCCGAGGATCCGCGAAGTGTCGCGGGAGTTGCTAATGCGGCTGGTAGCGCCCACCTGCAACAGCTCAGGGCCGCGCTCGCCGGTCAGGTAGAAGCCGCCTGGCGACATCATGCCGCCCTCGGCCATGCCGCCAAAGAACGAACCCGAACCGAAGAGCTTGCCGCCAAAGAGCTTGCCGGCCCAGTCGGAGTTATTCAGCATTCCGAGCAGGCCTTTACTGACGCTGCCACCGACCTTGCTGCCCACCCCGCCCGCCACGCCGCCGGCGGCGAAGGTATCCGCGGAGCGCACCCACATCGGATTGCCCTTCGTGCCTTGCTTTCCGACGCTGCCAAGGCCAAGGGCTTGCGCGGCCATGCCTTCAAACTTCTCAAGGCCCGAAGTCGCCAGTTGCTGCGCGCCGCCCAGAAAGACCTGGCGGAAGTTCATCTTTTGGCCGGTCATACCCTTAGCGAGCTCGGCATTCATCGAATCAATAAGGTGAATCGAGATTTGCTTGAGTTGCGCGCCCGTATCCTGCGACTTCTTAATCACTTCGTCAAAAACGCTATCGACCATGCCGCGCCATGTGGTCTGAAACTTATCGACAGCATCAGTGAGCGCCTGAACCTTACGCTCGCCGCCCAGCTTGTCGATCTGATTCTGGACGTTAACCTGCGCGGAAGCATTTTTGGGGTCCAGGTTTATACCTTCCGGGCTGTACGTCCCCGCAAGTTTCAGTTTTGCAAGCTCGTCATTGAGGACTTTAACCTGAGCATTGTATTGCGCCAGATGTACAGCCGCGAGCAAGATAGCGGCCTGATGCGGGCCGATTGCGCCGGTGGCCAGGTCTATCTTCACCTTCATCTCGTCGAGGCGCGCTGTAAGAAGCGCACGCTCTTCAGCGCTTTTAGCCATAGCTGAGTTATATGCATCCCAGCGGTCGCCGGTATGGGTCAAATTTTCCTGCTCTTCCATGGCTTTCTTGATTGCCGCGTTGCCCTCACGCTGAACGCGCAGCATTTCATCATAGTAGCGATTGTCCGCGGCGAGCATCGAGCGGCGCATCGTCTGATTCAAAGCGCCCAGAGTTTTTCCGATGGCGATGTAGTTCTCGGATCCGGCTTTCAGGGTCGCGCGTTTCCGCGACCAAAAGGCATATTCATCGCCGATACTGACCTCATCCAACTGTTTCTTTTCTGAGAGTTCCTCCTCGAAGGCCTTCATCTGCGCCGCCGCGGCTTTTTTCATTGCTTCGGTTGCCTGTTTTGCGGCATCGATCTTTGCAGCTAGTAAATCTTTCTGCTCAGTATCCTGAGAATTGGTCAGCGAGAGATCGTTATAGCGGCTAAGCTGCCCCAGCGATGACTGATAATCCGTGAGATTATCTTTCCGCGTGGATTGCGAAGGGCCACCGGGCTGTAAACGCATCCCCGTATAACCTTCCGGATATGCGACGATGTGAATTTTTCCAAGTTCAGCTTTTGTCCATTCAAGATCGGCCTGGATAGCGGCGCGATATTGATCGCTGAGAGCCTTGCGCTGGGCGTCGATCTGTTCTTTACCCATCCCCGATTTGTCGAGGTCGTCATTCTTTCTCTGTATCTCCTCCAGTTGCGTTTGGAGCTTCCGTGAGCGCCCACTTATGTCACTGGTTCCAGCCGTTCCCATTAAACGGCTCATCAGGCCAACCTGCTCCTTTTTGATCGCCTCGCTGATTTTAGCGATGTCGGCCGTAAGCTTTTCGCCCAACGTATCCGCGGAGACGATTGCGGCGTCGATGGCCTCTTTCAAACCATTCTGCGGCTTGCCCTGCATCTTCGCGATCGCGTTTTCCAGCTTATCGTTGGCGAGTTGGAGCTGATCGTTGGTCAACCGCATTGGCTCGGCAATCGTGCGCCAGGCCTCCGCGTTCTTGCGCCCAGCCTCCTCGGTCTTATTGATAAGCTCTGCGACCTTCTCGCCCGCTTTAACGACGATACCCATTAGTGCGAGAACGGCGATGCTGCTGAAGGCAGCCGACATGACCGGCGCCACGCCGGACAGCCCGGCAATAAAACGCTGCAAGTGGCGCGGCATGTGAACGCCAACCTCTTCGCCGAGCAGCATAATGCCGCCGCGGGCGTCGGTCATGCTGGTTTTAATCTTCTTACTCGCAACCTCAGATACCACCGCGGCCTTGTCGAGCTCTGAACGTAGCCTGACTGTGTTGCCATCGATGGAGATCAGCAGACCAGCTACAGTTTCATTCGGCATTAGTTTTTCCTCAAGGTCGTTAGTTTATCGGCTCATTCGGCAAACTAAAATCACCTTTCGCGGCCATATCCAACCGCGCTCTGATTGGTCCAATAAGCGCATTCATCTGACGAGCTTGAGAAGTGAATATTTCACAAGCCATTTGAAAGATACGCACCGTTTCAGCTTGCTCTGCCAAAAGCCTGTCGATCTTATCTTTAGCCGCAAGAATATCCGCATAAGTCATCGGCACATCTTCCATCGTCAGACTCCTTTACGGACGCTTTCCCACGCCGATGCGCAGGGCGCCCCAGTAGTCAGCCATCCTATCGCCGGACGGCGCGAGAGAGACGGTGGCGCTCTTCGGCTTAAGTCCTTGGAAAATATCGCAAGGCTCAAGCCACTTCTCAGGGTGGCGCATACTGTAGTTGGCGATATGAGACGCCAATACGCCCACCAGTTCATAGTCGCGCTTATTCGCCTGCGCAAAGTGACAATGGAAGGCCTCGAATTCGCGCGGCGTAAGCCGCCAGAAATCATCCAACGGCAGCCGGAGGTCGACCAAAGCAATGGCCCGGTAATGAAGCCAAAGTTTCTCGCCTGTCAGGCGCTCGGAGGGTTTGGAAGCGCGACTTCCAGTTCCTCTTTCGGAGGAAAAGCGCCCTCAAATGCATCCGCAGCGACGCCTGTCAAAGCACGTAGCGTGGAAGGCGTAAGCCAGTCCAAAATCTTCTCCAGAGTGACATCCGGATGATAGCTCCGTAGCCCAGCCCAGAGCAGAGCCTTGATGTTTTTAGCCGAGATTTCAAACTCCGGCGTGAAGGGATCGATGCCGGTCTGCTTCTCATAGGCCTCAAAGGCCGCAAAGTCGTAGCGCAGGCTATACTCAGCGCCATCGACAACGAATTTAAACTCCGGAAGATGGGTGCTGATCACAACCGGCTCATTTTTCTTCTCTGGTGACATGTTTTTCTCCAATAGAAAAGCCGCCCTTGGGCGGCTTTTTGAAACGCAAAAATGATTATCAGGTGCTCAATGCGCCTGTGATATTCCATAGACTAAAGCGGCGAGAATCCCAAAGAGAAGATTTCCGAGAAAGACACCGAAAGCAATCCGCCAAACGCCAATCAATGGAGCCGGTTCAGCGGCTACATCTTCCGGCTTCCGTGGCCAAGTCTGCCAAGCTTCCAGTTTCTTTGTTGATGCTCCCGATGCGGTTTCAGCCATAACCCCTCCAGGCCGCCAGTATACCGCCTATTTCTGGTTCGCGGGCATAGAAGTTCGACCTAGCGATTCATCCACACGCTTCTTGAAGTCGCCGGCGTCGTTATGCTCGATGCCGCGATAGGCCGTGTTCACCCACATTTCACATCCGGTTCCCTTCGCGTTAAGAACGACGGAATTCATGAGCTTTCCGCTGAATACAGAACCGACAGTGAAAGAAGCCGTCATCTCCGTGCTGTCAATGCCGATGATGTTATATTTCCCGGATGTCTTGAGAACATCTTTCACGGCCGGCCAAAGCGCGCTACAGGCCATGTTGTAGGCGTCCTTGTGAGTCTTGGCTGCGGCAGGCAGCGCGAACGCCGCGAAGAGTATTAAACAGGTAAAACGTTTCATTGCGGCCCTCTTTGGATTCGCGATTAGTATAGCACCCTATCAGGCAGTGCGCTTCAGCACTCCCAGGGTTTGCTTCCAGTATGCGGCGATGCGGTTTTCCAGTTCCTCGGCAGTAGCGTGGAGCGCATCGCGCCAATATACATCGAAGGCCGGGCGCAGTACCGGGTAAGCCGGAACATGGCCGATCACCTTTCCCTGGCCACCGCGCCGGCGCTTGCCGTTGGTCCAGGGAATCTGACCGCCCTTGACGAGCTGGTGGCCGCGCTCTAGCCAGCGCAGTAGATACGCCATGGTTGGCCCGGCTCCGATATACCAGGCGGTGCGCGTCTTTGAAGCTACGGCGTGCATATCCGCCGCTAGCATCCCCGGCTTGGCGGCCGTGGAATGCGGCGACGGGCCTACCGGCCGCGGCGGGCACTTCGCCATGGCACCGAGCATAAAAACGGCCGCGCCGGCTCCGAGCGATTGCTTCACCATCTTATTTTGCACATCATCGGGAAAACGACGAAGCAGCTCCGCTAAGCCATCCAACTCGGAGGTGTCAACTGTGATTCCATCATCGAGCATGGGATGCCACCTTAATGCTTGCACCGGCCGCAGTGGCCGCCCTGTTTGGCGCAGTGAGCGCAGTATTTGCAGTTTTTGCAGGCAGTGCACCGGTCGGATCCGGTGCAGGTGGAGTAACCCACATCCGCGCAGACCACCAGAGCGACCATCAACGACAATACCGCAAAGATGAGCCGTTTTCCTTTTTCGGAATGCATGGGGCTATCCGTGGCCGCCAGTATAGCACCGAAGAGCAGGGATCAGGGTTCAGGGGTCAGGGATCAGGGCACAGCCGAAGAACAAATGCAGGTCCTTCGGCTGCGCTCAGGATGACAGTTTTTTAGCTGCCCTGGGTGTAGACAGGGTCGACGCTGCCGTCCACTTCCAACGAGCAGGTGAAGGGGATGGGCTTGCCGGGCTCAGCCTTGCCCCAGGCAAACTCGGTGACGTGGCAGCCAACCACCTGCGAATCGCCCTGGACGGACTGGCCGGCGTGCTGGTTTTTGTTCGCGACCAGGAGGAAGGGGTAGACGGAGCCATTGGGCGAGTTGCTGGGGGTGAGGTAGGCCGCGTAAAGGGCTGCCTGGCCGGGATCGGCGGACTCCCAGAAGCCAGTCAGCTTAAAGGCGCCGCCCTCGATGAGCGTCTTGAGATACCGCTCGATGCCGTTGGCGGAGTTGAGAGGGGTGACCTTATCTTTGCCCCATTTGGGCTGCGGAGGCTCGATGTCGGAGAGGCCATTGATTTCAGTGCCCCCGGTAACCGTGCCGGCGCTGATGCTGGGCGCCACGGCCTGACTGGTGGCGATGTAGATTTTGGTTCCAAGGCCGAGAACCGGCTGCGCTGAGGTGGCGACGGTGGCCGTGTAGGTGACCCAGACGGTGGCGCCGGCTTCGCCACTGGGGCAGGTGAGCAGGCCGCCGGAAGAGACGCTGAAACCGGCGATGGCTGCGCCCCCAGCACCCTCGACAGAAACCAGAGCGTATCCGCTGGCGCCGGGGGCGGTGGGCAACTGAACGGTGTACGGCCCAGAGCCGGGCACCTGGACTTCATAAACTGGCATCTGCATGGGGTTTTCCTCCGGAAAACAGGGGTTAGGGATCAGGGGTCAGTGGTCAGCTTAAGGCTGCCGGCGGTTAGGAGGGGTAGAAATGGATCATGTAGTCGGTGGTGGTGCGATAACTGCGGGCATCGTCCTCATATAAATCGCGGGCACTGTCAACAAAGATGGCCGCAACGCGGGTTCCGTCAGGCAATGTGCCCCTGTAGCCCTCAAGGACGGCGCGGATTGCCGCCTGGACGGCCTTGGCGGAGGCGTAGCTGGCACTCTGGAGGCCTCCCGACCAGGTATCGACCTGGAGGCGAATCTGATTGAGCGGGCTGGCACCGCTGAGCAGGTAGCTGGGCACCTCACTGATGACCTGGTAGCTGGCGCAGGGGTAGGTTGGATCCTCGGGCACCAGGACCGGGTAAAAGCGCGCCGGATTGCCGATAAGCGCCTTGACGGCCGCGTTGGCGGCGACCAGAGCCTGAATGCCGTCAGTGAGCATCTAGGCTGCCCCGTCGAGTTCTTCGCAGGTGAGAACCACCTTGCGATTGCGTTCGAGCACGTTGTCAGCGATCTGGATGGTGTAGATGTGATTCTTGAAAAAGATTCGGTCGCCGACGTTAATGGGAACGTTGGTCGAATAGGCCGCGGTGAGCGTATGCCCAACATACGTGCCAGCCACCGTAAGAACGCCGTTTGCGATCGTGAAAGCGACCGGCGCGCCGGCGGCGTCGATCAGCGCGATCGGAGTAAGCAGACAGACGGCCCCAGAGGCCAGCCCGGCAGCCTGCGAGAGCGTGACGGTTGAGACAGCGGGGCTGCCGGCCGTTACGACGGCGAGTGATTCTACGATGCCCTTACTGGGCCAGCGGATGGTGATGCGCACCTGCTTGGCGCTGCTGAACTCGTTTCCCTGAAAGAGCTGCTTGCCGGATAGCTGCTCGATCTTGGCGCGGCAAGTGTAGTAGATGGGCCAGGTATTGAGCGGCTGCCCGGAACTGTCTTGCGCGGAGCTGCGCGAGCCGATCGTAATCTGGTGGCGCAACTCACCGGGATCAATGGCATAGGGAGCGAAGGGCATTGTCAGGCCTGGTAATAGACGCGGTTGCCGTCAAAGCAGCCTTTGACGGTGTAGGGAAGTTCGTTGATGGATGCCGCCGCAACCACCGGCAAACGGTTCTCATACCAGTGCGTGAGGAGCATCAACATACCTTGCAGCGGCAGAGCCGGAAGCGGAATGCCGAGCCACCCTTTGACTCCGGAGACGGTTGCGGATGCAGCCGTGGATAAAGTAGCGTTGCCGTGGCTGTCAATCGAAAGAATCGAAGTAAAGAGTTCGGCCCCGGCAGCGCCGGCGCCGGGAATCGAGAGGAGTTGACCGGCAGCGTATGCCGGGAAGACTGTGCCGGTTGTCACCGAGGCCGCCGACGCGATCGAAACAGCGATCGGCGCACCATAGCCGGCAACATAATCGACCCAGACGCTATCCGCGCGATGCTGCGGGATGGGCCAGCATGGAACCGGCGTGCTGCCATTTGGCGGCGTGCGAAGGATGTGCGCAGGCTCTTTCCAGGGCGAGACATAATAGATGCTAGGATCGAGGGTCTGCTCGACGCCGTTTTGATCGAGATAGTAGATGCCGAGCACGGATTGAATCGGCGAGCGGGAAAGCTCGAATTTGTTATGCTGGCGCGGCTCATAGTCATGGCGCGCGGGAATGTCGTAGATGACGTTATAGGGAATCGGAAGACGCTGCTCGGGAAACCCATCAAAGTATTCGCGAAAGGTGCGCGTGAGATAAGAGCGCGCGGTCCAAAGCTCCGCCTTTTCGCGCACCGCCCGAATCAGCCCCACGATATATTCATCGTCGAGGGTGAAGCTGCAATCAAGCTGGAGCTGGCGCTTGGCCATTTCAAGCGAAAGCGGCTCAGCGGTTGCGTGTTCCGTAATGTCAAGGCCAGCCATTAGTTTTGCTCCGCGAAACAGTTGTCAGGGGTCAGGGATCAAATGTCAGAAAGGAACTTAACTTCCGGAAGTGAGGGTTGTGTAGACCCATCCCGAGCTGCCATAGACATAAAGAACGCCCGTGGAAGGATCGAAGCGCACCGTTCCCAGCGCCGGCGTATCGGATGGAGCTCCGGAGGCTGCCGGCAGAATAGCGGCTGGCAGATCGTCGGCGGCCAGGGCGCGGAAGGTTGGAGCGGCATCGGAACCAGTGACCGGGCCGGCATAGACGAGGTTCTTTGCCTCAACGGCGGGCGCTGGCAGATCGTCGGCAACGAGGGCCCGGTAAGTTGAAGCGCCGGAGGTTCCATCAGCGGGCGTGGCAAGCACCTTGTTTCCCGATCCAATGAAAGGGGCTTGCAACGCAGTGATGCCGGTCTGCATTGCAGAGAGGATGGAATCGAGCAGGAAGAATGCGGTTACGAGCAGCCGCTCGCCAAAGCCGAGTTCATCCTGCGCATCATCGATGGGAACAACAAAATGCTGCGTGGGAGTGGTGCGGGTAGACATGGGTTTTTTCTCCGGAAAAACAGTTGTCAGCGGTCAGAGATCAGGGGTCAGAAAAAATAGTGGCCAGCGGCCGGCCCCCAAAAATGCCGAGGGCCGGCCGTTGCCGGTTGATGGGCGTTTACGCCGTGCCGTAGGCCGGGCTCACAACTTCAACCGTGGCCGCGACGGTGGTGGCGTCGTTGACGGTGGGCCTGGCTTTGGCTCCGTACTGGATGGCGATGACGTTGTCAACGATGCATCCGGTGGAACCGCCGCGGGTGACAACCGGGGTGATGTACCGCTCAAGCGGCTCGTATACGTCGAGGACAACCGCCTGACCGCTGGCCGCGGCGGCAACATCCGCCGTATCCGTGCCCGCCAGATCGGCAGCATCTCCGCCATTGGCGAGCGCTCCGCCCTGGGCCTTGACGCCCGGCGAGCCGTCCGTGACGGTTCCGATCTCCGCAATGAAAAGAACCCCCTCGAAATCCTGCATATCGAGAGTGGTCCCAACGACGGCTGCGGTGCCGACCGTCGTGTAACCGATGACGCGTGTGATTTTGACATTCGGTCCGAGTTGCATTTTGAGGCTCGATTCTGCGGCTTGCGCCGCGAGTGAAAGTGTGGAAGAAGAAGCGCATGGGCACCCGCTCATCGCGATAAGACTGCGATGAACGGGGCACAGCTTCGGGGCCAAGGCATTCCACTATCTGTGAAAATGCCCTAGCTGCACTTGATGCGAACGAAGGCCTCGGCCAGGCCGGGCATTCCGTCCGTTTCAGCGCGGGAGATGAAGCCCACCTGGTTGGTGAGGGCGAAGAGTTCCACCAGGCGCTGGATCTCGATGTCGAGGGCATCGACGATCTCATACTTCGAGAAATCGCCCACGATGCCGATGTACTGCCCGGTGGTCATGGTGTTCGGGCAATACTCCGACATATAGAAAGGCCGGTTGAGGATGCGATCCGGCTCGCCGGCGGAGATGCCCGGCGCCCAGATCCACTGGCCCAGCGTGTCCTTCATCTGGCGGATCTTGCTCACGGTGGTACGGTGGAAGATCCAGGTTGCCTTGGCCTGGTACTGCGACTTGAGCATGTAGAGCGCATTCAACAGGCAATCGCCAGGGCTGACGCTGTTGCTCGCAGCCACAAAGCCGGTTGTGGAGCCCGTGACCACATCGCGCGAGGTGTCAATGCCGTCGGCGGTGGGTGTGAAGACGCCCAGCGGCTGGCCAGCGCCGGAACCGTTCAGGAAGGCATTCTCCTGGGCGATGCCGTTTTTGTAGCCGAGGCGCTTGAGAACCAGTTCCTCGACCATCGGGGTGAGCCGGAGCAGCTTCTTGGAGATCAGAATCTGCTTGGCGAGCGGGTGAGGCCGTAACTCGCGCTTGGCCAGGGTAAGCGCGGTATCCTGCGCCCCGGTACCAAGTTCGGCGGTCCAAACCGGATCGCTCACGTCGGTGAGGCGGGCCGGGATGCCCAGGGAGGCTGCTGAGGTGAGCGTGGTCTTGGTGGCCATACGGCGAATGAAGACCTCGTTGTCGACGATCTCAATGAGGCGGCCAGCGAGCTGCTCGCTGGCGACCAGGTAGCCGCCCTCGGTGGCGGAGTCGGATTGCAGCGCGTTGCGGATCTCCGGAGCGATGCCCTCGGGGATTCCGGCGCCGAACATGGCCGCGCAGAATGCCTCGTGATAGGCTTTGGTTCCGCGAATGGTCTGGCCGGCCTTGAAGCCGCCGGTTGCGTCGTCGCGAACGGGGTCCGCGGCGCCGGGCCGGGTGGAGTGGGCGCTGGCATTGCTCTCGCGGCTCTCCTGCTTTTCGTGCATCAGAATCTCGGCATCGAACGTATCGAGATCGAGATTCATCTTGCGCAGGGTTTCCTGCTCATCCGGAGTGGTCTTTCTCTTTTCCGCTTCGGCTTTGTCGAGGATGGCGCGGGATTGTGTTACGAGGGCCATCCGTTCATCTTTCAACTGAATCGATTTGCGCATTTTGATTTCTCCATGACACAAAAACTCATCCGGCGGCGGCATGAAGCGGCCGTCGTAGGCAAGTTCGCGATACACGGACCCTGGTCCGGAATCGGCGAAATCGGATTGATAGAATGCCCTGTACTTCAGGGTGTGAAGTGGATTAAACTCTTTCATGCAGCGCCAGGCGCTGGCGCGCGATTTCATCGAAGGAATCGGAGGCCGCATCGTCGAGGCTGCCCTCTTCAATATCGATGCCGTGCTCTTTAGCCGCGGCTTTGATGCGCTCGCGGGCCTTGTCTTTCTCGGCCGCGGCGGGCATATCGGTCGAAGACCAGCGCGCGATCGCGTTACGGATGTGCGACTCGGTCTTTTCGTTGGTAGAGAATTTAATCGGCAGCTTCCAATCGGCGTGATCGTCGCTGCCCTGGTAGGCAAAGGCCGACTTTTCAAGATCCTCGCCGTCGACGCGCTTGGTATTCTTTTCTGCGCCATCCATGCGACTGCCCACCTTACCGTCAAAACCTTCGCATTTGCAGTCTTCGGCTTCACAGGCGGTCGAATCGCAACCCTCGCAGTTGCAGCTCAGGCAATCGCCCGAGACACACGAAGCGCAAGGGCAGGTGCAAGCGCTGCCGGACTCGCCGGCGCGCGACCGCGCCGCGCGCTGGCGGAGCTGCTCGGGAACGTGGCGGCAATGGCGCAGGTTGAAGCTCTTGAGCAACGCGCGGGCCTGGGTCGTAGATTCCTCATCCTGATTGAGAATCGCGTCGGCGAATCCGTTCTTGATGGCATCTTGCGCGTCAAGCCAGGTTTCAGCATCCATCAGCTCGGCGATCTGCGCGGCGGTCTTGCCGGTTTTCTTCACGTAGATGCCACCGACAGTCTGCGAGATTTTTTCGAGGGTGTCGGCGATCTTGCGAAACGCCGGCGCATCACCATAGGCCATGGTCATGGCGTTGTGGATCATCAGCATGGCGCCGATGCCAACGTTGACTATATCGCCGGCCATGGCAACGATAGAGGCGGCGGAGGCCGCTATGCCATCGACAAAAACCTCAACCGGCACTTTCTGGGCCCGGATGAGGTTGTAGATAGCCACGCCCTCAAAGCAATCGCCGCCGGGTGAGTTGATGCGCACCGCGATGCGATCGAAGGATCCGGCGCTCTTAATGGCGTCGGCGACGGATTGCGCTGTGACGCCGGTTCCGGTCCAGAAGTTCAGGCCAATCTCGTCATAGATGAGCAGTTCAAGAGTCGAACCGGCCTTGGCGGCGGAGAAAAGGGGCTTGATGGGCGGCTGTTTCACTTTGCGCTCCTCGCGAGAACTGCTTCGATACAGTGGTCAAGTTCAGAATCGGCGTGGATGCCGGGTGTTTCAGCGTTCCATGCGACGGAAATTTGGGCGATTTCAGAGGTATATTCATTTGCAAAAACCTCATTTTCGGGCGATATTTGGCCTAAAAGGCACTGAATCACATTCAAAACCGGCTGCAAAAAGGCTGTTTCAGCGTATTTTGCGCGATCGGCGGGCTTGCGATGCAAAACGCGGCCGGTGGCATCGGCAAAGAAGCGCTGATTGACCTGACGAACGCGGCTTAAAGCCTCTGCGCGGGCCGCAGATGGATCTGGGAGCTGAAGCCGCGCCGCAACGGAAGGCACGGTTGGCTCGTCATCCAGCTCAAGCTCGTCCGTATTGTTTGCATCGTCAACCTTGTCGAGCGGAACCATATTGAGCGGGATAAAGCGCCTATCGCCCCCCTTGACCGGATTGAGACCGTTGTATTCCAAAATATCGTTTGGCGAGAAGGCGCTGGTCTGGAACATTCCATTGCAATAGGCCATGCGGGCAACGGTATCGCCGCGCATCATGCCATTGATGTCGAACTCGACAAAAAGACGCCCTTTCTCACGGGGCAGCAGCAGCGAACGGTTACAGGCCTGCTCGATGCAGGTGAGCCATGGCGCGATGCAATCGCGCAAGAACTCCAGATCCTGATGCTCGATGTTGTTATTGGTGGAGCGGCTCAGATCGCCAATCTTGTGCGGTGGAACGCGCCAGAGCCCGGCCAGGTCGCTGCGCTGAAATTGGCGCGTAAGAACGAATTGCGATTTTTCAGGATCGACCGTCGTAGGCATATAGTCCATGCCCTCCTCTAAAACGGCGATCCGATGCGCTGTATCGAGGCCGCGGTGCCTGGCCTCAAAACTCTCTTTCAGGCGCTCGCCGGCTTCTTTAGAGAGGTTGCCTGGATGCTTAAGAAAGCCACCCGTAGTGGCGCTGTTGCCGAAGAATTTTGCGCCGAAAACTTCAAGCGCCTTGGAGAGACCAATCGTTTCGCGATGAAGAGCGATGGGCGAATAAGCATTATAACCCTCCCGAGTGAGGCCGGGGATATAGAGAATTTCATCTTCCCAGAATTGCTGCGGAATGCCGTCGATGGTGGAGACCCAAAACCACATCTTGCCGTCACGAATCTCCCAATAGAAAAGATCGGGGCGCAGCGGCCAGAGCGCGGTGATTTTACCGTTTCCGTCACGCTCGATGTAACTGGCATGACGCCCCCAGATAAGCAAGTGGGAGACGAGAGCCATGCGGTAGGTAAACGAGGTCATCCGGCTATTCGGCTCATCGTGGAGTAGAAAGTAGAGCGGATGGCGCAGAACCTCCTGGCGGCCGGGTTCAAGGCGCTTGAAAACCTTCCATGGCTGCATGGCGATGGTTTGCGCGATTACGTTGACGCATTTATAAATATCGCCGACGGTGAGCGCGTTGGCCTCATGAATGACGATGCCCGACGAGGTCTGCGTCATGGCGAGCAGGCGCTGGAGCCAGCCGACGGGCTGCGCAATAGAATCGCCATCTACCGAGATCGCATTGCGAATGCGGCCAAAGATGCTCATTCAGCGCCATTTTTCTTCACATCGTTGAAGCCAAAGAGCGCAAGCAATAAGAGGCACAAGCCAACCAGAATAACGCCGGCGGGCGTATAGACGAGCCACGCGCCCCAGCAAATAAGAGCCATGCCCGCAATGCCGCATAGATCGCGAAGGTGATTGTTCATACGGTTAAAATACCCCGCTCTTCGTAGACTGATTTGACTATTTTTTCCGGAATTACGATGGCCCTGGCCAGCGCATTGATTGTGGCCGCGATTCCGTCGATTTTTTCGCGGCAAAGACTCTTGTCGGGCTTGATGCAGCCCGCGGCGTCGGTGGATACGATAACATTGGAAGCCATCCAGCGAAGAGCAGGATGGCCGCCATGCGCGATGGATCCAGTGAGGACCAGTTCGAGAAGGCGTTTGGTTGGCGCGTTAAGGCTCAGAAATCCTTGGCGGATGGGAACCATTGTGAAACCATCGCCAGTGAGCTGCGTAACGATCTGCTGTGCGTTATAAGGATCGTAGGCAATCTCCTGAATCTCATATTCGCTGGCGAGTTCATTGACTTTAGCCCGGATGACGTCGTAATCAATTACATCTCCCTCGGTGAGAATGAAGAGTCCTTGCCGCGCCCACACATCGTAGGGAACCCGGTCCCGTTTGCTTCTTTTTTCAATCGCTTCCTTAGGCAGGAAGAAGAATGGCAACACGCGCCAGAGCGGATCCTCGTCAGTTGGCGGAAACAGCAGTACAAAAGCAGAGATGTCAGTCGTGGTGGAAAGATCGAGACCGCCGATGCAGCGCCGGCCGCGAAGAAGTTCCAGATCGATCTGCTGCTTACAGAGATCCCACTTATCCATGGGCATCCAGGCGCTATGCCCTTCAGTCCAAACGCAAAGCTGAAACCGGAGAAATGCATTCAGCGCGGATGGATCGCTGGCCGCCATGGCAGCCTGGCGCCGCACTTCCTTAATGCTTAGGTTATAACCAATCGCCGGGAGTGCCTTAACCCAGTTGCGCTCATCCTGCCAACTGTTGGGATCCTTGATATCGTCTTCGTCGAGGCCGCAGATCCATCCATACCAAGTGTCGTCAGGGATGATTCCCTGAAGAACCTTGATGGTATATTCGCGCTTGTTCCAGCAGACTGAATGCCGGTCATAACCACTGTTGGTGATGGCAAGCATCTGCGAGTTGGGACGCTTACCAGAGGCTGAATCGAAGACCTCCCATACTCCAGCGTTGGCGTGCGCATGGAGTTCGTCAAGAAGGACAAAATACGGTCTTTTCCCGAGAAGATTTTTATCCTCCGAGCAGACCGGCTCAAAAAAAGAACCTGTCTTCTCAACATAAAGCCTGGTAGTTCCACGTTGAATGCGCGCGCGGAGATAATCGGAATCTTCAACCATCTTTTTCGCATGGTTGAAAACAACCTTCGCTGTTCCCTTATCGGTGGCGGCGCTGTATATCTGGGCGCCCATTTCTCCCGAGGCAAACAATCTATAATTACAGATTCCCGCGCCAAGCGGACTCTTTCCCGTTCCTCGGCCCTGTTCGATATAGCCGTATTTGAAACGGTAATAGCCAGTGGAGGCCCACCTCCAGCCCTCGAATATCCAGAGCATGGCTTGCTGATCGGGACGCAATACAAATGGCAAGCCGGCGTAAGAACCTTCGTGATGCGTCAAAAAGAGCGGAAAAAAATCGATCAGATCCTGCGCCGCCTTGCGGTCGAATACGAGGCCGCGCTTGCCGGCGTTCTGAAGATCGTCCTGGTGGCTCTCAATCTGCAGACGAACAAACTTTGAGGTTAGAATCTTACCCTTCAGAACATCTGCGATATATTTTTCCGCAATACTCAGACGTTTTGCCACGGACTATCCTGCTTTCGATGTCCGCCTCTTCATGAACTGCTCACGTGGATCTGTCTTAGCCACAACAGGATTTTTCGGCAGTGTGCTTACACGAGTCCGGTCAGAGGGATTCATCCCGCATTTTCCGCAGAGGCGGCCAAGTTCCGAGCGTTCTCCGGTTGAGATGATTCCTCTGCGTTCGCGGAGTTTCAATTCGCAAATGCTTTCAACGGTCCAGCGATCCGCATTTGAAAGCCAGGGCGCCATCAGCCTGACTTCCTCCCAGAGTTGCCGGAGCTCGACCTTGTCCGCCAACTTCTTTGAGGCAACCTGCAATGCTCTGGCATCTTCCCATTCAATCTTGAGCGCTGCGGCCACATCGTTCAGAGATTTACCGACCATAAACAATTCTGCGGCTGCGATCACTGTCGGGCCCGTATCCCATCGGGACGGCCATTCCCCTAACGGGCCATCGGGCTTTGGCTCGCCTTCGCGCGCTTTGCCGCGTTTTGGATCTTTCTCGTAGGCACCCTTCACTAGCTGGAGAGCAGTCGGGATTCTCGGTCTTCCAGCCATCTCAGACACCTTTTAGTGAGGGATAGCACCTACAAGCATCCCTTACCAGCCCTCCTGCGCCATCTATAGGTATTTCAGATTTCAATCTAATAATTAGGTATTTTGCTTGGAGAACTTAGTCAAAACTTCCATTTTGCGGACACGTGCACATTATTCCATGTCGGTCTACAGCCTGAAGTGTTCTAGGGATTTTCACCCCCATCCCCCTCAGCCTTACTCACCTCGCGCTGTCCGGGCACTGTGATGCTCATGACAGAGCGCTCGGCAATTCTCTTCAACCAACCTAAGCTCTGGATGCTGGGCAACCTTCTTCAGATGGTGCGGTTCTGTAGCTGGTCGGACTATATCCTTTTTCACACAATCCGCACAGAACGGATGCCGATCCAGAAACCATAACCGGAAGCGCTGCCACGTCCGATCATAACCACGGCCTGCGGCGCTTCCTCGGTACCGCTCGTACTCTCGCTTTCCTTCGAGGCCATCCTTCTGATGCTGATCGCAATAGCGCGAACCGCGAACAAGCATTCCGCATCCAGGTGCGTTACACGGATGCGCACTTCGGCTTGGCATCCTATCTCACTTCAACAGGCGTGTAATGCTCGCAAGCGCCTGTATAACCCGTGTATCCTTCACGCCGCGGCACGACTTCGCTGTCGATCTGAAGATGTATGCAAGCTGGCGTGTCAGGAACAACGCCTTCCTTAAATTCCAGAATCACCTTATCGAAGCGCAGGCCGCTCTCAAGCCGAATCCAATCAAAGGCCTCGATGATCTGCTCAGGCATTGGATATTTAATGTCTGCGGCCGATTGAGTTCCAATGTACAGATGATAGCTCTTGGGCTTGCCGCCTGCCTCGACATTCTCCACGGGCGGACGATAGCCATCATCTATCTCAGTTGGCCCGAACTGCGCGCGAACCGGCTCCAGAAGCGTTTGGCAGATGTAAACAGCATTCTGCACAATTCGCTCTGGGGCATTCGCCACGCCCAGTTCTGTGTCCGCATAGTGTTCCGTCAACTGCATGGCCGCACTACTCGCCCCACTTCGCAAATGCGGCGTCGATCTGCTCCAGCAGCGCGGTCGAGTCCTTCGCGCACTCGCGCGACACATGCTGCATGTGCGCCATGATTTCAAGCGATTTGAGCCCCGTCTGAGCCCATAAGTCGCGCAGCATTGCAGCATCCTCTTTCAGCTCGCGCCGCGACCGGTTCACTCTGTTCGCAAGCCCTGTTACCAGAGCCTCCGCTTCGCGCGGATCGACGTGTACCTTGATCTGAATCTTTTTCTTCTCAGTCATCGCTCTTTCCCTCTCTCATGCCAACGGCGCCTTTCGCATTTCGCTACTCAGCGCCGGTCATTTACTGCGTTTCATCATTCGGCTTACCGCCGCGGTTATATCTTTCAGGATGCAATCGGAGTGTCAGGCGCCGTCTTGTCGGGCACCGCAGAACTGTCGGGTACTTCGTTGGCCGTCAAGGCTTGCAGCACATCGTCGAGATGCAAGCATTCCTTCAGGTTGGGGCATGGATCGCTCTGTGCAATTGGCGCGAGATGCCCGTTGCAAGTGTCGTTACCAACCGTCGCGTCGTACAGAATCCCGATCATCGGCGCGCCATAGGCAGGTAACAAGACAACCTTGTCACCATTCTTCGCTTTACGTCCGTTTTTGTAATGCATAAGTCCTCTTTTCTTGTTGTAAAACATCAAACTCAAGCTCCGGCCGGAAGGAGGCTAGTCACCGGCCGGAGCATCTCCGCGCCCATGGTTACCGCCTGGCGCGAATCCGTTAAAATCCATCGGCCTGTAAATTCACCAGGCCAATACTCAACGCAGCGCTTCCCGCTCCGAAAGTGCCCTCCGTCATAATTGCCGGAAAGCCTTCGGCATTTTTGTAATGAGCGGATAGAATCCCAGCAACCTGCGCTCGATCGACATAAGGAAGTACAGTCGCCAGCTTCACCGTCGAAGCAGCGGCCATCTGCGCAATCGCCGCCTTGCTGCTGATCGAACTCACCAGCGCCAGAATCGCACTCACAATCGTAGCCACTGCATTGATCGCGGAAAGAGCATGTGCCTGGCTCGCCGGGTCCATAATCTTGGCCGCCTGCAACACCGCTGCATTCACGCTTTGCTGAAGGTTCACTACCTGGGCCTGAATCTGCGCCAGCACGCTGGCCGAGGGATTCGCCAGATATGCCTTTGCCTGGGAGGCTAGCAGATTCGAGCCCGCGTCAAAGCCCACCGTTGCGGCAACAAAGATAGGCGCATCCGCCGGCGCCAGCAATGCCGCTGTCGAATCCACCGTAGCCACCGCGCTTTGCAGCGCCGGCGTCCAGTTCACAATATCCTGCGCCACCGTCACTCCGCTGCAGCCGCTCATAAACGGCAACGGCAGCAGCAGCGCGATCAGCGCCCACGCGCCCAGCTTCGCCGTCGAACTGACAGTTGGTAGCTTTGCCGCCGGCTGCGCTGCTGCTTGCGCGGCCGCGGCTGCTTGCGCCGAGGTTGCCAGTGCTTGCGCATCGGCGCTCGGTCCACCGAAGAGCGACGGGCTGATCGCGTGCAGAAACACGGAAACACTGACCAACGTCAAATAAATCGCGACATGGCCCGGTTGAGAGAGCCAGCCCTGAAACAGGGTAGGCACGCTGATTACGCCGGCGAGCGTAACCAAAAGTTGTGTCAACTGCGGTAGCTTGATCATATAACTGCCCTTTCCTTTGAGGATGGCCTTGAACTTTTCCCACAGCCCAAAAAGCCGGATTTCTTTAACCAGATTCATGATTGCGCCTTAACTCACTTCCTCATTGCTAGCCAGTTTCTTTCAAGCCGGCGCGCTGTTTTCGCTCTGCAGTCGATAGAATTCCTCCGGATCCGGTGGTGATCCGCGACCCCTCGAACGCCGGTACTGGCCGCCTGTGCGCAGGTTGTAGTCTTCCCAAAGAATGTTGTGCTCCGCCACAAACTGCTTCAACGGAAGCGTCAATGCCTTCACTGCTGATGTCAGCTTCATAAATGCCGTAAGTATCACTGAAGCCGCAATCAAAATAGTGGCCGCAATCGCCCACCATTCATGTCCAGCTAGCAAGGGAATCTGCTGCATCTCTCAGCTCCTCATTCATGCAGATTTGGGATAAACGCGAACTGCCCGGTCGCCAAAGACGGCGATCCCCGTGCCGTCGTCAATCCGCGACGCCGGCCAGGGCCACTGTTTCACCTTTTCTATTGCGCGCTCGATTGCATCCTCGGGCGGAAGCGCTTTGCCCGTTTGGCTGTGCCGACTGATGCGTTTCTCTTCTGGCAGCCCCGCCGTATGCGAACTGCCCCGCAATCCGGCGTTTAGCTCACACTCACTAACCGTAATCGAGGGCGAGCTAGCGCCGCTTTGCATATCCTGATCGGTTTTGAAGCTGAGTAGGAGCTGGCAACCCCAGAAGTTGCCGTGCTCGTCATACACCTCGCGCCATCGGCCCGCGGCCAGATTCTCTGCCGCTTTAGCCGGAGTCACTTGGCGAATGACACGCCATCCCAACGAGGTGTCGGGTGGATAGACATTGATGCACCGGTCGCCCTTTTCGGCGCGGCGCTGAGAACTGCTTTTGCCCATAGTCATGAGCGCCAGCAGATGAACCCCATGCGTCCGTTTCCAGTCGCGCGGGTGTAGATGAGGAGACACATCCAATTCAGCCACCGGGTCGCCCCAGTGCGGGATTGTGAACTGCATGTGTTTTTAAGCGGTCTTCGACCTAACCTGAATATTACGCACTTCGTAGCGAACCAAGCGCTTGGCTAGGACGGGTCCAGAGTGTTCCCTGTTCCAAAGTGACCATCTCACAGATTTTCATTCATGTAAAGTCCCAATCTCAATTATTTTTGGCCGCTGATACCACGCCAGTTACGAAAGAACCTGGCCGGCTCTTTTCCGATCGCTGACGGGTGACCGCTGTCGGCTGTATTCAGCATCTCCGCGCCCATTACCGCGCCGGGCGCCATGTGTACTATCTTTCCGCCAATCCTCAGCTTCCGCGCCCACATTCTCTCAACCTGCACATCGTCTTTATGCCGCGGCCCAACCTTCCCCGCCAGTTCAGTCTGAATGCGCGCATAATTCTCTGTCTGTATCGATGCTTTCCCGGCCAACTGCGCCTGGCGAACAAGATGCGATTTCCAGGCGCTGATCGTCTGGATGCCCAACCCATATTTCTCCGCCACGCCCTGGCTCGACATTCCAGCCATCAGGTCGCCCTTCGCGGATCTCTTGATCTCTGGATCGATCCAATCGCGCAACTCTCGATCTACCCGAATCGCCTCCCTGTCTTCCGGCGTTATCTCCGGAACCTCAAAGAGATCGGATTTCTCCCGCAGCCGTTCTGGCGTTTCAAGGCTTTCCGCGGACTCTTGATAGCACGGCTCCCCATCGGCGCAGCGCAGGCACATCGGCCGCTCTTCAATCAGCCGCTCACCATTGTGACGGATGATCTCCACCGGCGCCACGATCTGCGCCTGGCACTTATGGCCCTTCCATCGGCATGGCACGCAATCCACGCCCGCAAATCGCCCCAGTGCGCTCACGCAACCCCACATTTCCGCATCCGCTCCACCATGCGCGCGGGGCGTTTCTCCTGTTCTCTTTTCACCATGGGCACAAATCCTCGATTCCAGATCACGCGGCATTCCCTAAACCCCATCTCCTGGTCCAGGCGTTGAAATGCAGCCATCTGCCCGTCCGCATCCAGCGGCTCCGGAGGATTGATCGCGCCGCGCCGCAACGATCCAATCGCCACAAAGCGCATCATGCCGAACTCCTTCCCTGAATCGCAGCTAAAACCTTAGCGTTCATTAGCATTCGGCTGCATCGTGCGCACCGTTCAGCCGCTCGATCTGCGCCGCAACCAACTGTGCGCGCTCAGCCAGCAGTGCCTGGAACAAAGCCGTCTTTCTTCCGCGCCGCGCCCGCTCAGCATCGTTCTTGCATTGCCGCCCATACCGCTGGCCAGGTAACCGCGGCTCATTCCCACATCGGCTGCAAATTGTCGAAACTTCCCGGTACTTCGTCATCTAGCCTCCTATCCGTTCCACGCGGAACAAAACGTGTCACGTGAAACATTCCTGCCTCAATCCGGCCCGCGCCACGTTCCCGCGCCGGCCTGCGCGCGCAGATTCTCTTCGCGAATCTGCTGGTTATCCCAAGGCCATCGGTTAGCATCAAGCCACATCCCCTGTTCGTAAAATTCCACAGCCTTTGGTTGGCGAAACAACCGCGGGCTCGCCTTTCCAACACGCCGCCACGCATCCGCCATCGCTTCACCGACCGCTTCCGCACTCTCGCCTATACGCTTGGCCCGCCGCACCATCACTGCGCGTAACTTCAGCCGCAGCCTTCGTGCTTCCCAGCCAAACTCCATGCAAAGCCTCTCTAGCGCCTGGTCAACATCCGCCTCGATCAGCGGGCCGTTGCCGTTCTTGTGGGGAGGTTCTTTTCGGTCACACTCCCCCCGTCCCGGTCGGGGTCCCCAACGGGCGGTCTTTGCCCGTTGGGGTGACTGGGCGGGGGGTAGGGGGGTGGGTACTTGTACTTGTTCCTGTTCTTGTTCTTCCTTAGAGGGGGTGCGCTCCGTGCCCCTCTTTTGCCCCTCTTTTGCCCCCCTTTCCGGCAAAAAATGAGCTGCATTGGGCCGAACAGAAACAGGGGCATGGTGCCCCTCTTTCTTATCCAGTTCGCAAAAGCGGTAAAAGGTCACATGTCCGCGCCCGGATCGTGCGCTGGCCTGCCGCTCAATCACACCCTTGCGCTCTGCCGAGTCCAGCATCCGCCGGCAACTCCTCACGTCCATCATCGATTCTTCAGCCAGCGACGCTACGCTCGGATAGGTATTCACGCCCAGCTTGTCCTGGTGATAATCGGCCAGCGCATAGAGTACGAGCTTCTCCCGTTGAGAGACAGCTTCCCCGTTCGGGCACCTGCGCAGCTCCTTCACGTACAGCGTCGCCCGATGGCTCATAGCACAGCTCTCCCGTGCCCAGCGTCAGTCCCCTTGCGCCCGGCAATCTTGTTTTCTTGTCCCATGAATCTTGAGTTCCTACCCACCCACCATCAGCGTTCGATAGAGCCGATCCACCTTGCGCGCATTCCTTGCCGTGATGACATCTCGATCAAACTGAATTGCTGGCTTCTTGTACCCCAGCCGCAGCGCCAGCGAAGACTTTGTAAACCCCTCGCTTAACAGCACTCGAACCTTCTTCCACGTCGGCTCAGCCGAAATAACCGTTGCCGCCTGCGCCGCCGAATCGCCGACACACAATATCCTGCGCTCAGTGCTTTGCCTTATCCGCGTGCGCGTACCCCTGCGAATCTCAAACACGATCGAATTCCCCACCCGCGCATCCTTGGCCACGCTTTTGTATCCGATGCCTCGCTCCGCAAGTTTGAAGATGTGCCGCCGCGCCCGCTTCGCGTCGACGATACCCGCTCCACGTCCTGCTCGAATCTCCGCCGCGCGCCAACACGAATACCGCGAGTTCGCAGCCCGGCATGGAATGCACCGGCAACCACTCAGATACCTCATGCGCGTCCCATGCGGCTTGTTCGCGCCCAATTCAACCGTTGAACGCAAATCGCAAGGCCGACTCACCGGCTGCCCTTGAATGTGGAAAAAAGCGCTCGAACCTGCGCAGCGGTGATGGGACGGAAGCGCATTTCGTAGTGGCTATCGTGCCGGTTAAGTTCAATGGCATAGCCACTGAGCAACCGCCGAAGATCACGCTCTTCCTCGCACAATTCCTCGAATGCCGCCATCTCTTCGACGCTGGCCGGCCCCACAATGCAGTCATGCATTCCGCCGATTTCCATGCCATCATCCCGGCGATATCGCCATTGAAGTCCATCATGCTCGATCACGAACTGTGTCCGCGTCCGGCGCACTACCTTCTCGTATCTGCGGACTGTCTGACCAAGCCGCATACCCTCGATCCATACGAAGGAGCCTGGATAGATCACCTGAAGCAATGCCATCTCTGTTTCCTTTCTGACCACTGTTTACTGACCACTGACAACTGTCTTACCGCCCCCTCCAACTCACCCGCTGACAGCTGAGAGCTGATAGCTGACGGCTGCCTTGCAACAGCGCTCGCCTCTTGCGCTCGCTCCGATACCGCCGCGCCTCGGCAGCCATTCGCGGATCGTCAAACTCCCAGCACTCCGTGTGATCGGCAATCAGCAGGTCCTTCAGCTCCGCCAGCTTGTCCGGCTCGCGATCGTGCGCCCTGCGGATCTCTTCAAACTCGCCGCATCCATAACACTCAAAGGCGTCCAGCTCCTCGCGCCACATAATGCCACCATCCGCCGGCCGTTCGCGCTTTGTCATCCTGAGCGAAGTCGAAGGACCTGCATTTTGCGCCCTCATCGCAGCTCTCGCGCGACCGCATCGTCCACGCCAAAGAAACCCAGCGCGCCTTTGAATGGAATAGGCTTCGGGAGCGCAATAGGATCGCGCAGTACAAAACCGTAGTCACCCACAAACCACGGGCTCTCGCTCCGCGCCACGCAATCCACAATCTCCACCGAACCAACCAGGCAGCCTCGCGCCTCTTTCAAAACACGCATCGTGCAAGGCGGCAGCTCCGCCAATGCGGGCCGGCTGGCCTTCAGCATCGCCAGGCCGTCCTGAAAGTCGTTGCAGATTTCTTCCGCGGCGAACCACTTACTGGCGTGAATCAGCACCCGCCCGCGCACTCGCGTCGGCCAATCCCGGTTCTCAATGTCCTTGCCGCCATGCAAGATGAACCACCACCACGGCGCGCGCACGCTCAGAGCCTTCATGGCCGCACCTCCTCCCTTTGCTCATAATCGGTGCAGTTTCGGTTGGATGCGACATAGACCGTCTGGCCATCATCTGCCGCGCATCTTCCCTTCTTGTCCCGCTGAAACTTACATGCACACGGCGTAAAGTGAGCGCAATCCAGGCAGTTCGTTGGCGTCTTTACCGGTGTCATCGCGCCTCCGGAGCATCGGCAACTTCATGCCCTGGGCAGCCTTTTTTGTAATCAAACCCCTCACAAGGCTCTCCCATTGGGAGAACTTCGTGGCCAGCCGCCAATTCATCCATTAGAGAATTTTTGAACTCAGCGAGAGATGTAAAGCGCGTTCCATCGTTCTTTGTGATGCTCTTCAGATTGCGGCGCGTTTCAGCTTCGCCCCAATGCAGCATCTCACGAACCGATACACATAAATGCGTGGTTTTACTCATGCCGGAAACTCCTTATGTTCGCGCCCATCGAGCAGCGCACCTCCCTTTTTCTTCGTTGGATCCCAACCGGCATCCACGAAGCCATCTCCACACTCGCGCTTTCCGATGCCAGATCCCCATCGCTTGAAGAAAAACGGCACACCGGCCTCCGCGCACTGACTGCGCAAGCTACGCGCCCAATCCGGACGCATCGGCCGCGCTCCTGAGCCGCTCTCCCCGCCGCAGATCACCCAGTCGATGCCGTGGTCGCCACATTCACAGCGCGTATCTCCGCAGCCGAGCGCGTGAAGACCATCCTCGCGCGCAGAGTCAAGATCAACCGGCCCCAGCAGCGGTTCCGCGCTAATAAACCGCACCACCGCGGGCGTTTGCAGCAGCAGCGGGATCCGCTCATCCGCCGTGGCCTGGTTCTCGACGCTCACGCCCAGCCAGACATTTGGCAGCGGCCAACGTATTCCACCCGAATCTCGTATCTCACATCGCTTTTTGGCCGAAATTCCCATAGGAGTGAGGGATTCAACACAGAAGTGATTCCATCGGCCATCGTGAGTCCATCGCGCGCGTTCTTGGATGTATGCCCGCATCCTCTCTGGCCGCTTCGTGAGTACCTGAAACGTGTGCTGCGGGCAGAGCGCCATCACCGCGAAAATGCGGTCGATCCATTCCTCCGGCACATTCTCGTGAAACAGGTCGCTCATCGAGTTCACGAAGATGCGCAGGCGCTTTCTGCATTCCGGGCAAAGTCCACGTTTTGGATGCTCGTTGCTGCATTCAATCACCGGCTTCCATTTCAGCGGGTCCAGCAGATGCTTCTCGATCAGGCGAACCTTCCCCGTCCACCGCGGCTCTGCGCCGCCTCTATTGACCACGCCGCTGTAATCCTCCGCGCCCTCCAGCCGAGCGGCAGTGCGCTCCGCATAACAGTGCCGGCATCCTTCACTGACCCGCGAGCAGCCCCACAGCGGGTTCCACGTTGCGTCCGTCCATTCAATCCCCGTCGTTGCGCCCATCGCCATCCTTCCGCTCGCACACGAGCTGCCAGATCACCAGGCCTGTGGCCGCGCCCGTCGCCAGCCGCCAGGTCATTGTCACGGCAAAGAGACCCGTCAGAATCCACCAAAACGTGCGTTCCCTCTTCATCGAGCTGCCGCCTTTCGCGCGCCCTTGCGCCGGTTGCTCCGCGATCGCTGCGATGCATCGTGCCGCCCGCGCGCCTTCACCTTTGAGCGCCATTCGGGATAGCGCTGCGTCTCCTGCATCCGGCTCAACGATGCTGCACCCGAGAGATGCGGCATACGCGCTGCCATCACAGAGGTAACCAATCGCCGCAATGCGCCCATGCTCAAACCCTGAAGCAATGTATCAAGATTCGACATTCCTTTTTCTCCCGTGCAGTCTTTGCTTTTTACTGACAACTGATAACTGACCACTGTTAACTGACCACTAGCTTTTACTGCGCGCGGCGGTATCCCTTCCGGGCCCGGATCAGGCCGTTCAGACCAACCCAGCGGCTGCATTGAGCAACGCCACCACCGCGCGCCTTCGCACCGTAGCTCGCACTCCGGCGTGAAACTCGTTAAGCCAGGATTGGCGTGCCCTCTGGCAGGTTCTTGGCCAGATAGGCTTTGATGGAGAGCATGGTATCGCTCTGCCACTTGGTGCCGTCCACATTGAAGAGCGCGATGGCCGGAGTCTGATCCGGGGTTTGCTTGAAGCGAATCAGAAATTCGGTCTCCGCCGGCGCTGCCTCGGGGAAGGTGCGAATCGGAATCAGCTTGATGCGCGGTGGCACCTTCACTTCCGCCGTGGAGACTTCGCCGGCCTTGAGCGTGACCGTCTGCGAGAAGCCGTCATCCTCGACTTGCACCGTGTTGCCGGCCTTCAGGTTGGAGGCGATCCGAATCAGCTTCAGCAGCTCGTCCGTCTGCAAAAAAGCCACCTGCAGGCCGATGATGAAGCGCGCGGGATCGTTGTAATACTCGTCGAAACGGAAGGCGTCGATGGGCGTGTGTTTGGCGGTGAGCAGGGTGTCCCGGACACCGTAGACATCGCACGCCGTGGACTTGACCGAGACGGTCAGATAGTCTTCCACGTGGATCACGGTCGGGCCATAGCCAATCGTCTCTGCGGCGATGGCGTCGAGGAATCCGGTCAGCGTGGAGACGTTGAGCTTGGCCGGCCGCGGCGGGGTGAGCAGCTCGCCGAGAGTGCGTCCGAAGTTGTCCGACTTGATGCGGTAATCGAAGTGTTGGCCATTGACAAGAGCTACATCGCTCTCAATCAAGGGCGCGGCGTTTTGAGCTTTGACGAGCCGCTCAATATCGGGAATCGTGTTGATAGCTTCCACAGGAATGCGCCTCCTAAGCGCGGGTGGAGATAGCGGTTACTGTTTACGGCTGGGCCAGTTACTTTTTCTGGCCGCCGAATTGTAGAACTGGCTTATCCGCTGCCGGAGGCTCAAAGAGAAGTTCCTGGCGTGGGTCGGTATCGAAGAGCAGCGGATGTCCATCGGTGTCCTTGCCGAGATATACCCTGCTGGCATGGTCGGCAATGGGCGCTAGTTTAAGGCTGGCGCGGGTGGTGACGTCGATCGTCTTGCGGTCCTGATCTGGCTTGAGAGACAGTTCCAGGGTTAGCCGCCGTTCCTTGGTAGCCTTAGTCTTGGTGTCGGCGATGTTGGCGGCTAATTTGGCGATCTCGATCTCGAAGAGTTCCATCAGCGCGCCACGCGCAATGGAGCCCAGGTTGACAGGTTGTAGATCCGGTTTTGCCACGTTACTCCTTTCGATTTACTTCAATTTCTTCCCAACCACTGCAAAACCTGCGCCCAGAAGACGGCGCCAATATAGAGCACGCCGGCGACGACGAAGATGGCCGTGGTCCAGTTAATGAGGAGCCGGGCCGTCCGTATCAGCCCTGGCGAGATGCGAACCTGCACCGGCGGCTCCGTGCGCCCCCGTGCTGCAATGGCTGCAGCCTCGCGACCATCCTCCGCGTCATACATCTTTCCCAGCGCCGCAATCTCCTCCGCACACCGCGCGCAATAAGTCGAGCGCAGCACCGGACATCCGCAACCCTCACACTGACCCGGCGCAAAAAATATCGCCTCCCCGTCAACTGGCGGCGCCGCGCGGCCGCCGAAAAACTGACCGCTGACCCCTGAACCCTGATCCCTGTCTTTCATGCCATTCTTCCTTTCCGCCACTGTCGCGTGTCATTGCCAGACCTGCGCCGCCGCGCACGGCGCTCCTCGATGATGATTTGGTGGACCTCAGCCGGAGAGCGTTTGCGATTCTTCTCCCTGCGCCTTCGCTCCAACTCCCGCAGATGTTTTGCCCACTCCGTAAGACAGGGCAGCGCCGTGCAAACCGTGCGCTCCGCTGTCAGCCACCCGCAGGTATCGCCCTCCTCATACGGTGGCACCTTGCACGGCTTGCTCTCCGTGCATCCGCAGAATCGACAAACTCCTTCAACAAGGTCGCTCATCACGCGCCGGCTTTCGGCACATCACGCCCAGCCATGAAATTGACGCAATCGACGGCACGTAATAACTGGGCTTTCTGACGTTTATCCATGCAACAAAAACCACCAAACCACGTTCCATCTTTTTCTAGTAGGTCTAATCCTCCCCTCTCTCCTTTCATCTTCTGAAGCCTCCATGGCTCGCCAAAGTTCCCGCTCAAGCGAATCCCGTCGCCCGCGCGGCGCGTTTCCTCATCACTACCCACGCGCACAGACTCCGGCGCATGAGGCTCATCTGCCGGCGCAGCCTCCTTCTCGATTGGATTATTTGGATTCAACTTGTCGGAACACAGATCGTCGATCAGCGCCAGCACGGCGCCGGTGTTGCAGATGAGCGCGTGAACCACCCTGGCGTCGATCGCAACGCTGTTACAGTCCCGGCAGCGCGCGGCCTTTAGAGGCGTGCCGGGGCCCTCCAAGATCATCACCAGGCGCGAGTTGGCCAGGTTGCGCGCCGCAAAGACGAGCTGCGCCAAAGCTAGCTCGCGCAGATATTTGGTTAGCGCGGGCGGTAAGAGGCGCCCAGCGCTATCCCACCGGTAGCCCCAGCCCGGCGAAACCGGGCATTCAGTGGAATGCACGAAGCCCTGGCCCGGCACATCCACGCCCAGGCAGCAAGGTTCGATTTCGCTTGGATCGATCGGATAAAGCGGGAGGCTATCCGTTAAGAATTTTTCCCGCTCAGCGATCAGTAGGTCGATAGCAACAGATGGAACGGTGCGAGGTTCGTTCATCTCTCTCTCCTTTGTCACAGCGAACCGGAGAGGAGTTGGCGCCCGGCGCAAAAAGAGATGGAGCGACACCCAACCGGCTATCGCTCCATCGATTTTGAGCGCAACATATGGGAGACATTCAGCCAACCCTTCAACAGGTTGTGCCGATTCCCTGATTTGGTGGCGGAGGGCGGGATCGAACCGCCGACCTACGGGTTATGAATCC
>QGNH01001414.1_pt1 | contig 27939 bp, 40 predicted proteins | sample 1735481 | NCBI WGS metagenome assembly QGNH01 (sample SAMN09239004, study PRJNA386568) | Viral metagenome, whole genome shotgun sequencing project.
TTGAATGACATCGTGCTCGTGAAGAACGAGGGATCCCAAGCGAATAACGGCCTCTACAACGTGACCACCTTGGGATCGGCGAGCGTCCCGTATGTGCTCACGCGCAACTTGGACATGGATCAATCCACCGAGTTTGGCGGCGGGTTTGTGCCCGTGGAGAACGTCGGCACCGTCAACGCCAATAGTCTCTGGCTCTGCAATGTCGCCAATGCAATCACGGTCGGCACCACCGCGGTCTCCTTCACGCAGTTAAATTCGAGCACGGCGCTCTCGGGCTCGACCAGCGTTTTGATTTCCGGCAACGTGGCCTCGGTCATCGTCGCCCCTGCCGGTGGGATCGTCATCGGCGCGGGTGGCTTGTCCTTGGATACCACCGTGGGGGTGCGCAAGTACGCGACCACGGTGGGGGATGGCTCATCGGTGAGCTACACCATCACCCACAATCTCAATACCCAGGACGTGACCGCAGCCTTATATCTCGCAGCCTCGCCGTTCAACGAGTGCGACTGCGACATTGCGCACGCGACGGTCAACACGCTCACCCTCGCGTTTGCCACAGCGCCAGCGGTCAATGCCTATCGCATCGTGGTGCATGGATGAGACAGCAATTAGGGCTTGCGCCCACCAATCCGCCCGATGGCCTGCGCTTGCAAGACGCGGCGACGCCTTCGGGCAAGGTGGGCCTTGCCGCCATCGCAGGCTCTGGCAATCAGTGGATGCGTGCTAATGCGGCGCCTGCGCTCGATCTGACGATAGCGCCCACCTGGACCGGGCTCCATGCCTTTAATGCGGGACTGACGGCGACCACCGGCACCTTCTCGGGGCAAATCAGCGCCCCTACTTTGGGAATACAAGCAGCCGCAGGCCAAGCGAACACCATCGCAACGGGGCCTTGCATCGAACTAGCCGCAGGCGGTACGTCGAGCCTTACGGAGTTTCAGAACTCGGGGGGACAGACCGAACTTTGGCAGTACAGTGCATCGCTAGGATGGGTACAGATTTTCAAAGTCTTGGCGAGCACCGCGCTCACCTTCAATACGCCAATCAGCGTCCTGGGCCTCTCCGCCTTGCAAGCCGTGACGGCAACCGGACTCGTCGCAACCGCAGCCAACAGTAGCCAACCCGCATCCTTCACCTTCTCCGATCCGGCAAACTCCGCCGGCATCGGCCTGCATTTGATTGGCAACGGCAGTACGACGCCGAGCAAGTACATCCGCGTTAACGGCGGCTTGTTGCAAGTCGTCAACGACGCCTATACAGCGGTGATCCTTGGGTTGACCGATGCGGGCGCGCTCACGATACCGGGGGCGTTCACCTCGGGTTCGATCACATCGGCGGGCACAGGAACCTGGAGCGGGGCGCATACGTGGACGGTGGCGGGCAGTTCGACGGGGATTCTAATCAACAGCAATGGCGCACAACCGGGTCTTTTAATTAACAATAATTCAACGGGACATGGCCTAGAGATCGACTGTAGCAGTACGGGAACCGGTTTATGGGTGAATGGGGGAGGCTCTGCTCCTGCGATCACTGTCCCCTATGGACTAACCTCCCTGCAATCCACCATCGCCACCAACCTATCCGTGACGGGCACGGGCTCACTCATGCAGGTGGCGAGTACCAAGTATGCTTGGAACTCGATGGAATACGCCATTGATGTAGGCACGGGCGGGGCGGTTCGTGCAGATACCGGGAGCACCATCGCGCTCGACAGTAATCTTTACTACAACACCGCAGGCACACCGGCATGGATTTATAAATCCGGTACGTCGGGCACACCCGTAGCAGGCGCGGATTTTTCAATCGCTGGCGGGGCCTTCAGTTGGAACACGGCTCCTGCGGGCATTGCGGGAAATACGGCGACGCTCACGCCAGTCATGACGCTCTCGAATGCTGGGGTACTGTCGCCCACGTCCATTAGCGTTACCGTACCTACGGCGGGTTATGGCATTGCCTGCGCGAACACTGGCGCGAATCCTGGGCTGTATGGATCGTCGTCCGGCGCTGGCGCTGCAATTTATGGATATTGCACCGGCGCAGGCATCGGTGTTCAGGCGGCTTCAATCAGCACGGGTCCCGCATTGAATGCGGCCAACACCACCGGCGGCGTCGCGATTACCGTAGGCACGGGCGGCGTCGTCATTGGTTCGGCCACCGGAGGCAACAAAGGCACAGGAACGGTGAATGCGGTCACGGTGTACGCGCAGGGCGTTGCGCTCACTTCCGATCTGCGCGTGAAGAAGAACTTGACCCCCATCACGCACGCGCTCGATTTCATCCAGGGCTTGCACGGCGTGCGATTCGACTGGAAAGAAAACGGCGGATCAAGCGTTGGCCTCATCGCACAAGACGTGGAGGGTACGTACCCCGAACTCGTTGAGGGACGGGGTGAGGAAATGAAAAGCCTCAACTACAACGGCATCATCGCCATCCTGCTCGAAGCCGTCAAAGAGCAGCAGATTCAGATCCAAGAACTTCAGAGGAAAGCCGCATGAGCGACATCACCGAATTTCAGATGACGGTCACCCTGCCGCTGCTCCAAACCCTGCGCATGGGCCTGGCGCAACTGATGACCGCCGTGCAGCTCGCGGATGCGACCTTGACGGCGAGTTACGAGGAGGCGAAGCAAGCGGCGAAGGTGGACCCAGCGCCGGACCCTGCGAAAATCCTCGAAGCCTTTGGCGCCAAATCGATGAACGGGGCCTCCAAAGGGCTATAATGCACTCGGTCCTCTCCATCGAGGAATATCGGGCGCTCACTGCGAAGCCGCCGGCGGAACGCAAACGCAAACCGGTGAGCCAGGAGCGCACCTTCGCCTTCCAGTGCAAGGCCTCGAAACTTCCCGTCACCGCGCAGTACCGCTTCGGCCAATCGAAGCACCCCCAATCCAAGCGCCGGGTATGGATCGCGGACTTCGCATTCTTGGATTCCAAGGTGATGGTGGAGATCGACGGCGGCATTCATATACCCGGGATGGGCCATTCGAGGGGATCTGGTATCAGCCGCTCGATGACCAAACAAAACGACGCCGCGCTATTGGGATTTTTCACCCTTCGATTCACCCCGGCTGAGGTCAAGAGCGGGGCGGCGATTGCGTTCACTCAGCGTATACTTGGGCAGCGGGTTTCGTCGTGACTTTCAAGGTGATACCGCGCGAACGGCTGCTCACCAACGGCAAGCTGACCCCGGCAGACCAGGAGCGTATCTGGGTCATGTACTGCCGGTTCGTGGGGTCCGTGGGGTCGCTCCACGCTGCGCGGATGGAGGATGTGCTCGATGCCCTGATGCAGGCGTACATCGAGGGCCGCGATCGGACGCACTGCGGTTTGGGGCAGAACCCATGAAAGTCACCGAACTGCCGCGCACCAACTTAGCCGATGTGGCATTGCAGCTTCGACGCCTGGCCGACTGGATCGAACAGGCACGCGACGCCCAGTTGACCTGTATCGTGGTGCTGGGCAGGGCGAGCCAGGAGGTCCATGTCTACGGCTTCGGTGCCAGAGTCTCGGGCTTGGAGACGCAAGGCTGGTTAGCGAGAGCCCAAAGTCACGTCGACCGGGCGGTTGAATCCTGGACCGATAGCGACGGCAGAAGCGCATGAGCCGCACTCACCGTGTCCACGTCAAGCGCCTGCGGACAGCCCCGAAGCCGAAGGCAGGGCAATCTGCCATCCCTGCGAAGAAAGGCACGCAGAAAGGCGATAGAGCGCCGCTGAGAGCAGGGAAGGCGCGCTGATGGGCGGATTCGACTCCAAGCTGGTGCGGCGCGGTAGAAAAAGCGACTCGAACGGAATCAACCGGTTGAAATACTCCATTCGAGGCAGGGGCGTCGTATCACGAAAGTTTCTGCTCGATTCAGGCAGAAAAGGCGTTCCCCGATTTCACATATCGGCATGTGACATATCGCAATGCGACATAACGACCTGACATAACCCTCGATATGCTGCATAAAGCGGTGTCAGTTGCATGAAAGGCGGGGTTACGCCGAGGTTATGCTGCATAAAGCGCAATCGGCATGGCTAAAGCGACCAAACCGCCCTCCATCCCGGTCAAGTTCAAACGCCGCCGCGTGAAGTTGGACACCCTGGAGGCCACCGCCCGCGAATCCGCTCGCACCTATCGCGACCTCGTGCAGTCCTGTGGTGGGGTGACGACCTTGGCCAATGCCCAAGCCCGCTCGAAGGTCCTGGTCAATCACAACGGCATCTTGAACCGCGCCGCCGAGCAGTCGAAGTTGGATGAGCTGCTCGCGCAGTTGAAGAAGTTGAATGGCGAGGATGATGAGACGTGATGCTATGCGGGAAGGGTTGCTGTTTTGCCATCACGCAACTGCCGTGATTCAAAGGACTTCGTGATGCGCTGCACAGTCTATGCAGCAGCATTCCCTTTCTGCATAGGCTTCGCGCATGATGCGGCCTCACAAAGCACACGGACGAGCACATGGAACACAAACGAGTCGGCATGTATCTGCGGGTCTCAACGGGCGGCCAATCCATCGAGAACCAGCGGATGGAGCTGCAGCGGGTCGCAGAGCACCGCGGCTGGCAGATCGTCGAGACCTACACCGATGAGGGCTTCTCAGGGGCCAAAGGCCGGGATAAGCGTCCTGGCTTCGCCAAGCTCTGCAAGGATGCCGCACAGGGAAAGCTCGATTTGGTGGCCGCCTGGTCGATCGACCGCATCGGCCGGTCCTTGTCCCATCTGGTCGAGTTCATGGACGAGCTGCGCCAGCAGTCGGTTGCCCTGTACCTGCACACGCAGGGGATGGACAGCTCAACCGCTGCCGGCAAGGCGATGCTCTCGATGTGCGGTGTGTTTGCCGAGTTCGAGCGCTCCATCCTCATCGAACGCATCAATGCCGGGATCGCACGGGCACGCGCCCAGGGCAAGCACATGGGCCGCCCAGCCGTCTCACAAGCCGTTGTGGAGCAGATCAAGGCGCTCAGGGCCCAAGGGATGGGGATGCTCAAGATCGCCCGCCAGTTGGGCTGTGGTTCGGGCACGGTGCAGCGGATCGTCGGGCCGGGGTCGCTCGCCGCCTGACCGCCGGGCTGTCATAACGCACCCGCGATGCGACATAACGGGGTCTCGATGTGACATAAGGGGGGGTGCCTCCTGGATCAGAACGGACCGGCGCGGCGCGCCCACCCCCACATGATTTTCGCAAATTCCCAAATTTCAAAATTCCCAAAATTGGCCGTTAGATGACCGGCCCTTCCTTAGCCCTCACCATCAAGGCCGCCGAGCGCGGGATCGAGCGCCGGCGCCATGCCAAGCGCACTCCCATTGTCGAGTGGCAATCCCCCGCTGAGCCCTTGGAAGCCTTCTGCGTGCGTCTGCGAGGCGTGAGGAAGCGGACCGCTCCAGAGGTGCGGGTCATTGCGGTCTGCGAGCCGGAATTGGATGCGGCCGGGCAGTTGGCAGCCCCCGGCGGCGTGCCTTTGGGTTTGGGCCCGGAGGTCATGGCGTGCCTGCTGCCGCGCGTGTTCTTGGATATCTTGAATCCCGCCATTGCGGCCCGTTACCGCTGGGGGTACTCCGGGCGCGGCGCCTGCAAATCCTGGTCCTGGGTGCGCGGTCTGGTCCTTCGCGCCCTGGTCAAACGCGAGCGCATTCTCTGTGCGCGCGAGTTCATGAATTCCATCGAGGATTCCGTGCACCGGCTGGTCTCGGAGACCATCGATGAGTTTGCCTTAAATGCATGGTTCCAAGTGCAGCAGACCTCGATCGAGGGCACCAACGGGTCCGAATTCATCTTCTCAGGCATCCGGAACAATGTCCAAAAACTGAAAAGCACCGAGGGCGTGACCATCGCCTTCGTCGAGGAAGCCGAGGCGACGTCCTCCGACTCCTGGCAGGTGCTGATCCCGACCATCCGAAAAGCGGGCTCGGAGATCTGGGTGATCTTCAACCCGAATCAGTCCACGGATGCGACCTATGAACGCATGATCACGAACCCGCCGCCGAATGCGCTGGTGGTCAAGTCCTCCTGGAGGGATAACCCCTGGTTGTCTGCCGATGCCTTGGCCGAGAAGGACTACCTGCAGCGGGTGGATCCGGATGCCTACCTGCACGTCTGGGAGGGCGAGTGCAACATCGCAGGCGATGCCCAGGTGTTCAAGGGCAAGTTCGTGATCGAGGCCTTTGAGCCGCCCGTGGCTCCGCTACCCGCCTGGGATGGGCCCTATCACGGCGCGGACTGGGGATTCTCGGTGGACCCTTCGGTGCTGGTGAAGCTGTGGATCGGCGGCAATACGCTGTATCTCGAGTACGAGGCATACAAGGTCGGCTGCGACATCAACAAAACCCCGGCGCTGTTCGATCATGTGCCGAAAGCGCGGGACTATGTGATCCGCGCGGATTCGGCCCGGCCGGAAACGATCAGCTACATGCAGCAGAACGGCTACCCTAAAATCGTCTCGGTGGTGAAGAGGAAGGATTCGGTCGAGGACGGCATCGCGTTCCTGCGTAGTTTCGAGCGCATCGTGATCCATCCGCGCTGCACGCATGCGGCCGAGGAATTTCACCTCTACAGCTACAAGCGCGACCGGATCTCAGGGGACATTCTCCCCGACCTCGAGGAGCGCCACGACCATGTTCCGGATGCGTGTCGGTATGCCCTGGCGGATGTGATGCACCAGCGCCTATTGCGGCGGTTACGGAGTACCAAGGTCAACTGGTCGATCGGGCGCTGATTCCGGTTTCGTCTCGGGATAATCAGCCCACCATTGAATCTTGGGCCACAGCAGGATTCCCTCATGGAACTTGGCCCCGCGGTTCGCGATGCTGAGTTTGTCCGCGTCCTCACTGACTCCATAGCCCGTGCCGATGTAGCATTTGTAGCCGAATCCCGTGTTGACCAGCACGATGCCGATCATCGGTGGCACGTTCATCTGCGAGAACCACGGCACGTCCTCGATCTGTGATAACTCGATCTCGCTCACGGCGCCTCCACCGAAGCCCTGACCTCGGACAGCAGCTCCGGGTGTCGGTCGAGCACGCGCAGCAGTTTGATGAGCGCCACGGGCGGCCGGCTCTTGCCATTTTCGTAGCGCGAGAAGGCATTGGCGCCGCCGCCGAAAATCTCCCCGGCCTCGCGCTGATCGAGCTCGAGTTTCTTGCGCACGCTCACGATGAATTCCGGGTCCACGCTCGCGGCGTTGACCTGCTTGTTGAATTCGAGCATCAGATTCATCGTGCGCCGTGACTCAGCGACCCCCAGAATCGATTCGTTGCAGGCCGTGCAATACTCGCCGGTCACCTGGGGAAACACGGTCGACTCTCCCTTGTAGGTGTACGGCATGTCGCGGGTGTCTTTCACCAATTCCCCTTCACCGCAAATTGGGCATTTCATTGTCCTAGCTCCTTGAATGAGACGATCAATACATCTTCGATGACGGTGAGTTTCAGATAGATCGCGCCCGCCGCCGTCATCGGCCGGTAGACGTCCTGCCACACCCGATGGTCCGCGTGCGTCGTCATGCTCTTGTGAAAATCGGCGCTGGTGAGCGCCTGGATCACAGCGAACACTCCGTCGAGATCGAATCCCAAGGCGGTAGCTCCTTGGCGAGCCGTTTGCGTGATGCGCACCTTGTTGGCCGAAACGAGCGCCTTGACGATGACGAGCTTGCAGTGCGGCGTGTGTTTTTCCATGTCGCTAATTTACCCTACTAGGGTATATTTGGCTAGTAGGTTAACGGGCGACTCCGTCACGGTTTTGGAGGGGATGAGCCAAACGAGGCGCACACTGTGATTTTTCGAGGCCTATTTCCATGCCTGACTTTCAATCTCTGCGTGAGACCTACCCGAAAGACCCTGACTTCCCGGACCGCACGCATCGGCTCCTCGCCTTGACCCGTGTGCTCGACGGCACGCTCTACGAGCTCTTGAAGGTGCCCTTCGGCGATGAGAAAAACGGTGCCGGCGAGTACGTGCCCCTGGCCGAACGACGTCCGTCAGCCCGAACGCGGTTCTGTCACACGGTAGTGAATGACTCGGTCTCGATGCTGTTCTCGGAAGGGCATTTCCCCTCGGTCGACTGCGCCGATGAGCAAACCCGTGAAGCCTTGGGGCAGCTCAAGAAGGAATCCAAGCTCAACGCCATCATGATCGATGCGGCGATCAGAGGCTCCGTGGGGAGCATCTGCATTTACATGCGCATATTGAAAGGCCGCATCTTCTACGTGGTCCTGCCAACCGCCTACCTCACTCCCACCTGGGACCCGGAGGAGCCGGACCGGCTGCTCAAGGTGGAGGAGCGCTACAAGGTCAAAGGCCAGGCGCTGAAAGATTCCGGCTACGCGATCGACAAAGACGATATGAACGTCGATTTCTGGTTCACGCGGGTGTGGAATGAAAACGCCGAGGTGTGGCACCTGCCACAGAAAAAAAATGCGCCCTTGATCGAGGATCTCCAGCGCACGACCATCCACAAGCTCGGATTTGTTCCCATGGTGTGGATCAAGAATCTCCCGGGAGGTGAGGGCTGCGATGGGGCTCCTACGTTTCCAGAGGAAGCCATCGACACGCAGATCGAGGCGGATTACCTGCTCTCCCAGGGCGGCCGGGGCTTGAAGTACGGCTCGGACCCGACGCTGCTCCTCAAAGAGCCCGCCTTCGCGGGTGCTCAAGTGGTCAAGGGCGCGGCGAACGCGATCGTCACCTCGATCGAAGGGGATGCGAAGCTCCTCGAGATCACCGGGGATTCCGCGCACGCCATCATCGAGTGGGTGAAGGCCTTGCGCGAGATCGCGCTCGAGGGCATGGGCGGCAATCGGGCGAATGCGGAGAAACTCTCCGCCGGCCAGTCAGGCCGCGCCATGGAGCTCCTCGACAAGGCGCTCTGCAGCTTGGCGGACCGTTTGAAAACGCAGTATGGCGAGGGTGCGCTGCGGGATCTTTTGGTGATGATTGTGAAAGCCTCCAACAAAGTCCCCTTGAAGGACCTGCAGGGGCTCGATGTGCCCAAAATGAACGCCAAAGAGAAGATCGGACTGCGCTGGCCGGCTTGGTATCCGCCGACGTTCGCCGATTCCAACACCCAGGCGCTCACCCTGCAGGTCCTGCGTGAGTCGAACCTCATTGCCATCGAGACAGCGGTGAAGTCGATTGCGAATACCTACGATGTGCCGGACATCGCGGTGGAGTTGGCCGCGATCAAAAAGGACACACCGCCCGATCCTGTGGCAGTCAAGACAGAGAAACCGAAGGCGCCTTCTCTGAGTGAGTCACAGGACTGACACAGTCGTAAATTGCGTAATTTTTCAATAGCGCGCATTGTATTTGCGATCTTCAAGGAGTTTTGATGCCCGATCCCGAACCGCAAGCCCCGCCGCCGAAGCCATCGCCGGAGACGTTCTCGCGTGAGTACGTGCATGAACTCAACAATGAGGCGAAGAATTTGCGTCAAAGGGCGACCGAGGAGGCCGCAGCGCGCAAAGCCGCTGAAGAGGATCGCGACAAGGTCAAGATCGAATCCGAGGCGCGAGTCAAAGCCAGCAAATCCGATGCCGATGCGCGCGTGATTCGCGCCGAATTGAAAGCCCTCGCGACTGCCGCTGGAATGGTCGATCTCGACGGGCTGAAGCTCGCCGATTTGTCGACCGTGAGGATCAACAAGGACGGAGAAGTCGAGGGTGCTACGGAGTTGATGGAGGCGCTCAAGAAAGCTAAGCCTTATCTTTTTGGCACTGCGACCACCAGCACCACGGCAACTCCGCCGCCGAGCAATAAGCCCAAGCCCAAACTCGTAACCGAGATGACGAAAGAGGAATACGCGCAAGCGAAGGCAGCAGCTATTCGCGGCTGATTTTGACAGCGCTCTATCGGGGCTAGACGTCCAGGGAGCGCTTTTGAGGTTGATGTCAGTCTATCGGGGTCAGGCACCCATGGGATTGACGGTTTTGAATTGATATCGGTCTATCGGGGCTAGACGCCCATGGGACTGACGTAACCGTCACCACCCATGGAGTAACACCCCGTGCCGATCAGTAATTTCCCCGCCGCGCTGCAGCCGATCATCCAGCAGAATTTCCTGGAGCGCGAGTTCCTGGAAGGTTTGCGCGGCAACCTCTCGTATCGGGCAATCGCGACGCGGGAGAAATTCCCCAACAAGATCGGTGAGACCATCACCAAGACGCGGGCGGGCTTGCTCGCGCCGGTGACGACGCCCTTACCGCCGAATACCAACACGAACTTGGATAACGGCTTGACCCCCGGCGCCTGGACGATCGAGCAGTTCACGCTCGCCATCAATATGTACGGGGCGACGCTGGACCTCAACACGGTGACGAACCGCGTCGGCATCGTCGAGCAGTTCATGCACAACGCCAATGCGAATGGCGTGCAAGCGGCGCAGTCCCTCGATCGCATCGCGCGCAACACGCTCTTCTCGGCCTACATGGGCGGCAACACCACGGTCACCGCGACCTTAAGTGCAGCGGGACCCGTGGTGCATGTCGATAACATCAACGGCTTCACGCAAGCCTTCGCCAATGGTGTGGGCGTGGGCGTCTCGGGCGCCGTGCCCTTGAGTATTACGATTGGCGCGAACGTCTATGCCGTCACCGGTGCGGCGGCCGACACCGTCAACACCTCAACCACGCCGGGCGGAGTGTCGGGGAATTTGACCCTCGCAACCCCTGTCACGGTTGCCGATGGTACCGCGGGACTGGTCGCCTCGAGCTCGGCGAACAACGGCACGGGCCCGACGGTGCTTAGGCCCAATGGCAGAGCCTCGACGGGCGCCCTGCTCGCGCCCGATCTACTCACCATGAGCAACCTGCAGGATGCGGTTGCGCAGCTCCGCTCTAACGCGGTGCCCGCCATCGACGGGCTCTACAACGCCTATATCGACCCCAAGGCACTGCGCGAACTCTTTGCCGATGAAGACTTCAAGCTCCTCTTTCGCGGCAGGGGGGTGGATGGACCGTACCGCACGGGCCAGATCCTCGAGTTGCTCGACATCCGTCTGATTCCGACCACGGAAGCCTTCACGCAAACCCTGAACAACGTCTCGATCCACCGCACCATCGTGTGCGGTATGGGCGCCTTGATCGAGGGGGATTTCGAGGGGATGGGCGCGAAGGACACACCCGGAGACAACGCCGTCATTAGCATGGTCGATGATGTGGTGATGGTCACGCGCGAACCGTTGGATCGGCTGCAGCAGATCATCGCTCAATCCTGGTACTGGATCGGCGGCTTCTGCGTGCCCACCGATGTGACCGCGAACCCGACCATCATTCCAACCGCATCCAACAGCGTCTACAAGCGCGCGATTGTGATTGAGACGGCGTGACATGGCCAAAGAGCGCACTCCAGAGCCGCCCACAGAGCGCCCCACTGAGGGGCCGCCTGACTTGTTGATTCTTGATCAGCACACGGGCTATTCCCAGAACGGCACGCTGCGTTCGTGGAAGGGGGGTGTGCCGATCACGAATCCTGCGCATATCGCCGATTTGGCCAAGATGCCCGGCAAACGCTACCGGCTGATCAAGTAGTGTCGACCCCCGCGCCCGTCATTCCTGTACTTGGACCGGTCCCGTTCACGGCCGCGCAGCTCGTGGACTTGCGCCGGTTCTTAGGCTACAGCCTCTATGGGGCCGCCCCATCCCCGCTGAACGGCTATCGCTTCTTCGTCGCCTACGGGACGATGGAATATCGCCTGCAGAATTGTTCGGCGGAAGAAAACGCGGTGGTCGTGAACAACTACCTCGCGAATTTGAACGGCCTCGAGCAAGCGATCGTGAACGCGAGCGCGAATCTCGATACCGAGCGCGCCGCGGTCTGGTACCACAACAAAAACGAGGTCGGTGACCGCGTCGGCCTCTTCAACATGTGGCGCCAGCGGCTCGCGGATTTCCTTGGGCTTCCCTTAGGCGATAACATGCGTTCGCGCCACAGCGCCGGCCTGGTGGTCTAGTGGACGGCGCGCTCCTCGAGCAGAAGATTTTCCACGGCCGAGCGATGGTTGCACGGCGCATCGGGTTTGCGTGCAATCTCTTTCGGCCGCTTCAGGGTCAGCCGCCCCTCGGCAACCTCATCGCCACGCATAAAGTCGCGCTGAATGCCGCGGACTCCGTGTACAGAAAACCCGCGCTCTACGGTAAGGCCGTGTGGTATGCGGACTTCTACGCTCGCGCTTGCGCGCCTGGCGACTATATTCAGCGCATCAAGGACGGCGCGATCTGGTTCATCGCCGCTCGGCAACCGCTCCTCCCCATCGTCGCGATCGACTGTCAGCGCTCGATCTCGATCGCCCGCCAGACGCCCGTGAGCGGCTTCGGCGCGGTCGGCTATTCCGGCGTGATCGATCCCACCATGGTGTTAGGGATGGGAGGCCTGTGGCCCTGCTCGATCCTCATGGAGGGCGGTGCCGGCCCCGGGGCGGGACTCCCCGGGGACGCGACCGAAGCCTCGTGGAAGATTCTGCTGCCGCCCTCGATCCCGCTCACCATCGAATCTTCCGACATCTTGACCGATGACCTCTCGCGGCGTTTCGAAGTGCTCTCGGCGGAGTCGACCGATTTGGGCTGGCGCCTCTCCGCCAAAGAGGTGCACGCATGAGCGACCTCTCGGATGTGCAGAATGCGCTCGTGAATGTGATCTCGGGGATCGCCTATCCCAATGGTCTCTCCGCATCTTCGATTCTGGGGGTGCCTGTCCGGATTTACCCCGGCTGGCCGATTCCGCAGCAACTCGATGCGGACTTGAAGGCCGGGATCTGCCACGTCAATGTCTATCCGCGCCCCGAGGAATCGAACACCACGCGCTACGATGACACCTGGCACGAGGCGACCCTCAATACAGCCACCCTGACGCTCGCGATCCAGGGGCAGACCGTCATCGTCGGTGGAGCCATTCCGGCCGCGGGCAATCCGCACAATCTCGTCGCAGTGGTCGATGGCGTTCCCTGTATCTGCACGGCAGCTTCCACGGATTCGCTGTTGACCATTGCGGCGAACCTGGCTGCGGCCATTGCCGTGATCGAACCGGGCACGAGCGCCTCGGGCGGTGTGGTGACGCTCCCCGGAACGGCGCGCCTCTCCGCGGTCCGAGTCGGGGTCACGGGCACCATCATGCGCGAGATCCGCACCCAGGAGCGCCTGATTCAGATTGGGATCTGGGCGGACTCTCCGACTCATCGGGATCAAATCGCGCAGCCGGTGGACCTCGATCTCGCGGCGAGAACGTTCCTCTGGATGCCCGACACGTCGAAAGCGCGCCTGCGCTACAAAGGCTCCCCGGTGACGGACAGCTACGAGAAGTCGACCATCTTTCGCAGGGATCTTCTGTACGACGTCGAGTACGGCACGTTTGAGACTCGAGTGGCCACGCAGATCACCGCCGTTGAGCTCACGGTGAGCACTCCGGCCTCCCCCACACCGATTGCCACCGTGTACTTCTAAGGACACCCATGCAGCTCACCGTCATTAGTCATTTTGCCACCTATCAGCCGGGGGATGTGATCACGGATCCTGCGCTGATCGCGGCGATCCTCGCCTCCGAGAACGCGGCGCGAGTCGTACAGACGGGGTCCCCATGATCACGCAAGCCGGGCAGATCAACGTCACAGCCTTGACGCTGCCCGACCTCTATGTGCAGATCGTCAAGCCGCAGACGCAGGTCATCAATGGGGTCGCGACCAATAAGGCCGCGATCGTCGGGACGGGGACCTGGGGACCCAAAAACGCACCGACGACGATCGGGACCCCCGCGCAGGGCGCTGCCACCTTTGGTCCCATTCAGAATCGCAAATACGATCTGGGAACTGCCCTCCAAATAGCGGCCCAGCAGGGGGCGAATAATTTCACCGTGGTACGGGTGACCGATGGCACCGACACGGCGGCCAAGACGACGATCCTGACCAATTGCCTGACCGTGACCTCCATCTACACGGGCAGCTTTGGCAACACCATCACCGTGACTCTATCCGCAGGCTCGGCGGCGGGCTCCTTCAAAGCGGTTATCGGAGCCCCGGGATTGGTGCCCGAGAGCTTCGATAATGTGGGTGTGGGCTTGAGCGGTGGTGCCCTGTGGGCGGCGCTCGCGACCGCCATTAACTCAGGCACCAATGCGATCCGCGGCGCCTCGCAGATCGTGGTCGCAAGCGCAGGGGTCGGGACCGCGGCGCTCGTGGCAGGCACCAGCACGCTCGCCGGCGGCACTGATGGGGCCACCACGATCACGGGGTCTGTGCTCTTAGGGGTGGACACCGTACCTCGGACCGGCATGTACTCACTTCGCAATTCAGGCGCGAGTCTCGCCATGCTCGCCGATTGCGATGACCCCACCACCTGGGCCTCGCAGATCGCCTATGGGTTGGGCGAGGGCACCTACATGATCATGACGGGGCCCTCAGGGGACACCCTGGCGAACGCGCCCGTGGCCAAAGCCGCGGCGGGCATCGATTCCTACGGCGCGAAGCTCTGTTTCGGCGATTGGGTGTACTGGCTCGATACCACGAATGCGGTGCTGAGGGTCGTGAGTCCGCAAGCGTTTTTCTTGGGCACCCTGGCGAACCTCTCCCCGGAACAGTCCTCGCTCAATAAGCCGATGCAGGGCGTGGTGGGTACGCAAAAATCGAACTCCAACACGCAGTACGCGGATGCGGACCTGATTGGCCTTGTCGCCGCCGGTATCGATGTCATCACCAATCCCGTACCGGGAGGCTCCTACTTCGGCGCACGCGTCGGCCACAACTCGAGTTCAAACCCGGTGATCAACGGCGATAACTACGTGCGCATGACGAATTATCTCGCCGCAACGTTTGATGCGGGCATGGGTATTTTCATCGGCCGCCTGGAGAGTCCCACGGTGCAGCAGCAGTGTTTGGCGACGTTGAGTGCCTTCATGGATAACCTCGAAGCCCAAGGCATGATCAAGGACTACGCGGTCAGCATCCCGGCCGCTTTGAATTCCGCCGCGCAGGTCGCCCTAGGCAATCTGCAGATCGCGGTGCAGGCGGTGTACTTCTCGATTCTCGAGAAATTCATCATCAACGTCGAGGGCGGTACCTCGGTGCAGATCATCCGAGTCAGCACCTCGCTGGTCAACTAAGGAACGCTCATGCCTGTCAATGGTTTTTCAGTCGGCAAAGATGTGAGCCTGGTGCTGGTCTCCCCCGCGGGTCCCTTGGATGTGTCCCTGGTCACCGAGTTCATGTCTAAGATGGACACCATCGAGATCAAGATCAAGGGCCTCGATGGCGTGACAAGGCATGTCAGGTTCCCGGATGGCTGGTCGGGGACGTTTGCGATCGAGCGCGAGGGGCCGATCATCGATAACTACTTTGCCCTCATTGAGGCGGATTACTACGCCGGCGTGGATTCGAGCTTGTGTTCGCTCACCGAGATCATCGCGGAGCCGGATGGCTCGATCACGGAGTGGCGCTATCTCAACGTGCTCCTGAAATACGATGACGCCGGCGCCTGGGGCGGGGATAAGACCGTCAAGCAGAAGCTCTCCTTCGTCTCTGAAACGCGGCTGAAAATCCAATGAACGCCAAAGTATCGCCGATCGAAACCCCGAGCCAGCAGGCGATCGCCAAGCTCGCGACCGAGTTCGAAGTGACGGACGAGCGCGGGCGGATGCTCACCCTGAAGAAGCCGGGTGCGCTCGCGCAGTACCGCATCGTCGAGACCATGGGGCAATCGGCCGACATCAAGACCTACGCGCAGATGGTCCTGCCGCTCATCTTTCTCGTCGCGATTGACGGGGATCCGGTGCGCCAGCCCGCCTCGAAGCTGCAGCTGGAGGCCCTGATCACGCGCTTGGGCGATGAGGGCATTGATGCGGTATTGAAGGGCGTGGGCAAGCACTTCGGGGAGACTCTCGAGGAGGACGCGGAGGTCAGCAAGGCAACCTTAAAAAAATAGCCACCTCGGGACCCCTGAAGGAATGCCTGTTCCTCATCAAGAACGGCATCCCCTTCGATGTCGCCTTCGAACTCGAGGAGCTTGAACGGGCCGCCTGGTCGATCATTTTCTCCGAGATGAACGGCGCGAAATTTGACTGGCGCACCATGGCCTTCATCGAAGAGTGAACTGAATGCAAGACTTCGATAACCCCCTGGCCTTTGCCGAACACCTGATTCTCGTCGAGGCGATGATTCATGTGGAACTCAAGGAGGGGCTCACGCACGTCCTCAAAGTCTTGAAGAAGGACATGATCGCGCAGATCGGTCACTACCAAGATGAGGCGGGCCCCTACGGCGCCTGGCAACCCTTAACCGAATCGACTGAAGAAGAGAAGGCGCGACTAGGCGCCCCGGCGAACGCGCCCCTGGAGCGAACCGGCGAACTCGAAAAGAGCTTCCACTACGAAACCGACGAGCTCGAAGGGGTGGTGGGTTCGACCGATCCGGCGATGATTTACGCCGAATACGGCACGAAGCGCGCCCCGCCCCGTCCTGTCGTGGGTCCCGCCCTCTACAAGAATCGCGAGAAGGTGCAGGCGATCACCGGCCATGCGGTCCTGATCGCGATCGCCGGCAAGGTCATTGCGCACGAGCTCGTCGACCTGGCCGAGTACGACAAATGAGCATGGAAGCGTATTCGGTCGCCATACGCCTCAGGCTCATCGATGGCGTGTCGCTCGGCATCCTGGGACTGTCGGAGAAATTCGTCGGCCTGAACACCCACCTGGGCAAAACCCATACCGAACTTTCGAAGATCGAGACCAAGCTCAAGAGCGTCAAGAACATGATGCTGGTGGGCTCAGGGATGATGGTGGGCGGCGGCATTGCATTGGGGATGCTGGACGGGCCGATCAAGGCGGCGACTGCGTACGAGGTGGCGTTCCAGAAGCTCAAGAATTTGAACTTGGGCGAGACCATCAACCGCCAAGCCGATGAGTTCGCGCGGGCGAACAAAACCTTTGGCGTGTCCTCGACCGAGATGATGACTCAGCTCGCGGAGGCCATCGGCGTATTCCCGAGCTACGCCGCCGCCATGGCGAACGTGGGCAAGGTCGCGGAAGTCAACGCCGCCAATAAAACGCTCTACGGGGAAGGGGCCGGCGATGATGCGGCGAATCGCAAGGGGCTCATCAAGTTCATCGAGCGGCGCGGCGGCATGGTGGGAGCGGACGGCAAATTCGATCAGGCGAAATACGATGCGGCCTTTAATCTGGCGGAGAAGATGGTCACCGGTTCCGGCGGGAAGATCACCTTTGCGGATTTGGGACTCTTCTCCCAGCAGGCCGGCACCGCATTTCGCGGCTTCTCCGAACAGGGCGTCATGGACATGGCCCTTGCCATTCAGGAAATGGGTGCCTCCAAGGCGGGCACCGCATCGATGAGCCTATTTCAGAATTTGCACGCGGGCCGCACTCCGATCAAGACCATGAACCTGCTGGCCGCAGCAGGACTTGGCGCCACGCATGAAGTCACGTCAGGCACGATCGCTGGGCAACCTTCCAAGAATCTCGTGATGGATCACATCAAGGATGCGCAGCTGCTGCAGGAGGATCAGGGGAAGTGGATTGAAACGGTGATGCTGCCGGCGCTCACTAAAATGGGCAACGTCACCGAGGAGCAGATCATCAGCGCCATGAATGATCTGATCTCGACCCGCACCGCCTCATCTCTAGGCACGATCCTGGGCACACAGGCGCCGCTCGTGCATCGCGATGCGAACCTGGTCAAGAACGCGGCCGATACCGCAGCGGTGCTCAAGGGCTACGAGCAAAACCCGGCGGGTAGCCTTGATGACCTGCGAACGAAAAAGGATTCGCTCGAGGTGGAGCTCGGCCAAGCGGCATTGCCGGTTCTCATTCCGATCTTGCAGGGGCTCACGCCGGTCGTGAAAGGGCTGGCTGCGCTCATCAAGGAGTTTCCCACCACGAGCAAGGTGCTGGTCGGCGCCTTCGTGGGTCTCGCGGGCCTGGCCGTCGTCGGCGGCGCGATGATGAACATCGTGGGTGGTTTGCGAGCGATGGGTCTCGCCATGGAGTGGTTCGCCGCCAAAGCCGCAGCTTCTGCAGCGGCCGAGGCCGGCGCGGCCGGCATGGGGGGTATGGGCATAGCGGCGGCGAAAGGCGGCTTCCTGCGTGCCGGTGTGAAAGCGGCTGGCGCTGTTCTCGCGGGTGGGGAGATCGCCTTCGCAGGTGGCGCCGCGGCGATTGCCGGCACTGCGGCGATTGCCACCGCCGTGGCCGCGGCCACCGGCATCACGGCGTACTGGCTCACGAACAAAGTCGCCAATGATTGGCTGGGCTTGGATTCGAAGTTGGGTGGCCTCTTTGGCGATAACTATGATCCGAATGCAAAGCGCCCGAACTTCACCAGCAACGGGGCGAAAACGGCACCGGTGGTGGTGCGCTCTCCGGTGTTTCTCGACGGCAAGCTCATCAGCGATAACACCGCCGGACACCTCGCCAGTGCCTTCAAACCCTCGGGTGGCGAGATGTTCGACCCCACCCTCACGCCGCCCTCCGTCGGCCTCAATTTCGCGCGATGACTCCCGATACCACCGTCACCTTGGGGGACTTCGAATTCGCGGACACCGAAATTCCGGAAGTGATTGCCGTTGGGGGTTCACAGCGCATCGCCGTGCATGAACTCATTGGCGGGATTCGCATCATCGATGCCATGGGCCGGGCGGACTCCGCGCTCGAACTCTCCGGGCTCATTCGTGGGACTGCCGCAGTCGCACGCGCGAAGTACCTGGACACGCTTCGCATCCAGGGAAGCGTGCAACCCTTGACCTGGTCGGAGTACAGCTACTCGGTCATCGTCTCGGATTTCAAGGCGGAGTATCAGCGCTCCTACCAGATCCCCTATCACATGACCCTGACCGTGGTCGCGGACCTAGCCAACCTCACCACCTCCCTCACGCCCTCATCAATCGATACCGTCATGACGGCCGATAGCGGCAGTGTGATGGGCCTCGGGGCCTTGATCTCGGACTCCCCCTTGGGCGCGCTCCTGGGTGCTTTGAATACCGCGATCAGTGCGGTCGCGAGCTTTGCGAATGCCACCCAAAGCGTCATCAACAGCGTGCTGCAACCGTTGACTGCGGTACAGGCCCGGGTGAGCCTCTTGCTCGCAATCTCCGCGGGCACGCTCGCGACCGTCACCTCCTTCGGCGGGGTGCTCGTGAGTGTTCCCGCCGCGGTGAGCGCGCAATCCCTCACGGCCCAAGCCCTGAATATTGCGACCTGGAATGCGCTCTTCGATCTGCAATGCCTCATCGGGCGCATGATCACCAATCTCTCGACGGTCAAGACCGCGCCAAATGTCATCACGGTGGCTGGGGGAAATCTCTTTCAGATCGCGCAAATGGAGTACGGCGATGCCATGGCCTGGACCGGGATTGCGAAGGCGAATGGTCTCACCGATCCCTTCCTCACGGGGACGGTGACGCTTTACATTCCGGCCCTGCCCGATTCGAGCGGTGGGGTGTTGGGTGCTTAACGTCCTGCCCATGACGGGGCTGCAGCGGGCTCCGAGGTCGCTCGTGAAGGTCAATGGCAGCCCGCTTTTGGGCTGCATCTCCTGGCAGATCGACAACAACTCGAACTATCAGGCCGACACGTTCAGCGCGGTGTATGCGGCCAGGGCGCTGCCCTCAGACCGCAACGCCGCGTGGATAACCTCCCAGGCGGACCTCTCGGTCGAGATCCTCGCCGGGTTCCCGAAGGACCCCAATGCGCCCGTGGCCGGGGAGCTCACGAGTTGGATACTCGGCCGGGTCGACGATGTGCAGTTCGACGCGCTCGAGAACACGATCACGCTCTCAGGCAGGGACTACACCTCACAGCTCATCGATACCAAGACTACCGAGGTGTTCGTCAATCAGAAGACGTTCGAAGTGGTGCAAACGCTCGCCGCGCGTCACAACATGACGGCGAACGCCGCGACCTCGGCGAACGAGCGCGTTGGCGGTTACTACGAGATCGACCATGCACGTCTGACCGATGAGCATACGGAGTGGGACCTCTTGACCTGGCTCGCCCATCAGGCCCAGTGCAGCGTGTGGGTCTCGGGGACAACCCTGAACTTCCAGCCGCTCCCGGATCCGGATACTGCGGATACCTACGTGATTCAGTGGACCCCGCCCTCGAGCTCGAGCGCGGCGCCCAGCGCGAACCTCACGAGCCTCAAATTCGCGCGCAATCTGACGCTCGCCAAGGACGTGACGGTGATCGTGCACACCTGGAACTCGAAGCAGAAGAAAGGTTTCAGTGTGACGGCGAAGGCGAGTCACACGAAAAGTAAAGTCTTGCGGAATACGACCATCGCCTACGGTCAGCCGCAGGTCTATACCTACACCATCCCGGGTCTCACCACGGAGCAGGCCCAGGTGCGGGCGAACTCGCTGCTCGCAGCCATCTCGCAGCACGAGGTGCGGCTCGATGCGAATCTGCCCGGGGATAATCTCCTCACGACGCGCAATCTCGTCACCGTGCAGGGCACCGGTACCGCGTTCGATCAGGTGTATTACCCGGACAGTGTGATTCGCTCCATGTCGCAAAGCGCCGGCTACCGCATGGAGCTCGCCGCCAAGAATCACTCCCCTGAGTCGACGGTGAACCTGTGAGGAACGTGAAGCGCCTTCAGAACGCGATGCGAGCGACTGCCATGGGTTCGCAGAACGGCCATGCGGATACGAAGATGGCCCTGGTATCGAGTTTTGACCCTGCGCGCTACGCGGTGAAAGTCACCCTGCAGCCGGAAGGAAACTTAACGGGCTGGCTGCCGTTGGGAGCGCTCTGGGTCGGCGCCGGGTGGGGTCTGTACGCTCCGCCCTCGATCGGCGACATGGTCGAGGTGCAGTTTGAGGACGGTCACCCGGAGGCGGGAATCGCGGGCTTGAAGTTCTTCAATGACACGGATCAGCCGCTCTCGGTGAATGCCGGGGAATTCTGGCTGGTCCACAAGTCGGGCGCGTTCTTCAAGCTCCTGAACTCGGGGGCGCTCTCGTTCGCGGACGGGCAGGGCGCCACCCTCACGATGAATGGCGACGGCAGCATGACAACGGCTGCCAACGCCTGGACGCACAACGGGCCGCTCACCGTCACCGGCGCCACCGATTTACAGGGCGACGTGACCCTCGGCGGTAGCATGAATTCGTCGAGCGGTGACTTTGTCATCGATGGCGTTAATGTCAAGACCCACGGGCATTCGGGCGTTGCAACCGGGCCCGGCACGTCGGGGCCGCCCGCATGACCACGCTCGCGGACCTCGATCATTTCTTCGGCGGCGATCTGGGGGTGAGCGGCGGGGATTTCGCGACCGTCACGGGGACTGTGCGCGGCCAGCAGCGTGTCTTGCGACGGCTCCTGACGAATCCCGGCGGCTATCTCTTTCACCCGGAGTACGGCGCAGGCCTGCCCACCTTCGTGGGTCTGCCTTTGGATGCCAAGAAGATCAGCGCGGTGATCAGATCGCAACTCGCGCTCGAGGTCTGCGTGGCCCAACTCCCCGCACCACTGATCACGGTGAGCCAGACTTCAGACCCCTCGAGCTTCACCGTGGGCCTGCAATACAACGACGCGGATACGAATACGCCCGTGATCCTGTCGTTCGATGTGACCTGATGGCGCTCTCCACGCAAAGCTTCTCGACCTTCGTCTCGAACGCGGTCGCGGCGATTCAGGGCGCGGCCACGAAATTGGTCGACCTGACCGTGGGCTCGATCCTTCTGGCCGCCATGGAGGCGACCGCGGCGCTTGCGCTCTGGCTGCAGGGACTTGCGCTGCAGATCGCGGCCTTGACCCGCTTCGCGACCTCCTTCGGCTCGGATGCGGATTCGTGGGCGGCGGACTTTGGGTTCGAGCGGATTGGAGCGAAGCAGGCCACGGGGCCCATCACCTTCGCGCGTTTCACGGATACGAACGCCGCCTCGATCCCCTTAGGTGTCGTGGTGCAGACGGCGGACGGCACGCAGTCCTACACGGTGATCGCCGATACCACGCAACCCGCCTACAACGCGAGCACGCAGACCTATGTGATTGCCGCCGGTGTGCCCTCGGCCGTCGTCACCGTGCAGTCGGTGAATGCCGCAGCAGCCGCCAATGTCGGCGCCGGAATCATCAGTGTGTTGGGCTCTGCTCTTCCCTACGTCGACACGGTGAGTAATCAAGCCGCGTTCGTCAATGGCGCGGATGCGGAATCCGACCCCGCCTTCAAGATTCGCTTCGTGCTGTGGCTCGCCGCGCTTTCAAGGGCCACCAAAACGGCGGTGAGTAGCGCGCTCGAGGGGCTCTCGACGTCCATCAATTTCACGCTCGTCGAGAACTACAGCTACGCGGGAGCCTGGCAGCCGGGATTTTTCTATGTGATCGTGGATGACGGCACGGGCTATCCCTCCTCCGCGTTCCTTGCTGCCGCCTATGCCGCGATCGATGCGGTCAGACCCCTCACCTCGACCTTCGCGGTGTTTGCGCCGGTGGCCGAAGTCGCGAATGTCGCACTGACGTTAACGACGGTTGGCGTTACGCATGCGACTGCCATAGCAGCAGCCCAGACCGCATTGATTGCCTACATTGACCTTCTGGCGACGGGTGTCTCGCTGCCCCTCACCCGTATCGCCGGGGTCGCCTATGGGATTGCAGGCGTCACCAATGTCACCGCGATCACCATCAATGGCGTCGCGGCGGATTTCAATGTGACCCCGCAGCAGATCATCAAGGCCGGGACCGTGGTGGCCTTCTGATGTCCTCGCCCAATCCGACAGGCTCTCAAGCCGACATCACGAACCGCCTGAACCTCCTGCTGCCGGTGCGCTGGTTCACCGGCTTGACGCCTTTCAAGGACGCGCTCGTCACGGGGATTGCGAATGTCCTGAGTTTCATCTACTCACTCTTCGCCTATGTGCGATTACAGACCCGCATCGCGACCGCGACCGATGGGTTCTTGGAGCTCATCGCCGGGGATTTCTTTGGCAGTGGGGCACTGCCACGGCTCGCCGGCGAGACGGACCCGCAGTACCTCACCCGCATCCAGAGCGGGTTGATTCTAGAGCGCAGCACGCGCGCGGATTTGATCCGCGTGCTCACCCAGCTCACCGGCAACATTCCCGTGGTCGTCGAACCGCAGCGCCCCGCGGACTTAGGCGGCTATCGGATGGGGGGGTGTGGGTATTCGGTCGCGGGTCATTATGGCTCTCTGATGCATCCCTATCAGGTATTCGCGACCGTGGCACGCGGCGCCTCGAACTCCGATGCGACGCTCTACGCGGCCATTGATCAGGTCAAACCCGTCGCCACCGTCGTCTGGTTGCAGCTGCACTAAAGGCAAATCATGGATCGTCCCATCGTCTATCCCGGCGCCATCCCCTTAGAAACGGACCTCTTGTCGACCGCGCGCGANNGGCGTGCTCTCGATGGATATGGTTGGCACGCAGACCCTGGCGGCGGGGTTGCCGTGTGTGCCGGGGCCGGGCCTCGAGGTATCGGTCGGTGCGGGGCGCATCTATGCCGTGGCGCCGATCGATGCCACCCCCTACTCATCGCTCCCCGCGAATGCAAATCTCATCGTCAAGCAGGGCCTGAACTTCACCGCCGTGCTCTTGAACTGTCCGGCGCCCACATCCGGCTCGGTCAATTATCTGATCGAGGCGACGTACGCGGATGCCGATACGAGCCTCACCACACTGCCCTATTACAATGCCTCGAACCCATCCCAAGCCTACGCGGGCCCGCTGAATAACGGTCAGGCGCAGGCGACCGTGCGGCAGGGCCAGGTGGCGCTCAAAGCGAAGGCGGGGGTGCCGGCCGCCTCTGGCTCTCAGGTCACGCCCGGAGCGGATGCGGGGTACATTGGCCTGTACGCCGTCACCGTTTCGGCGGGGCAATCGCAGATCGTGGCGGCGAACATTGTGCCGATCACGACGAGTATCCTCCTGCCCGGTCCCTACCTGCCCCTCACCGGCGGCACGCTCAGCGGCCAATTGAACATTGCGGGCGCGGATCTGCATGTGTACCGGGCGGGGGGCACGACGGGCGCGATCTTTTTCAATGCCGCCGCGAACGTCTACCTCTACTACGATGGCGTCAATTTCGATTTCTCAGCGCCGGGCAGTGTGGGGCTCACCTTCAATGGCACCGTGCTCGCCAGCACGGCCAATGTGGCCGCAGCGCAAGCCGCCGCCATCAGCACGTCCGAGTCCTATACCAATACGGTTGTCGCGGGACTTGCCACGACCGCGAGCGTCACCGCCGGGGTAGCCGCCGCGGAGGCGTATACCAATGCGGTCGCCGCGCCGCTCGCGACCGCCGCGAGTGTCACCGCGGGGGTGACAGCGGCCGAAGCCTATGCCGCGTCCGTTGCCAACACGGCGGCGACGAATGCTGAGGCTTACGCGGTTGCGCAGGATGTGACGAATCTCGCGGCGGCCAAGACGTACGCCAACGGCACGAGTTCCCTTGCAGCGAACGGCTGGACGATGCTGCCCAACGGCCTGATCCTGCAATGGGGCCAGATGGCGGGGCAGGCGACCAATAGCCCCGTGGTCACGATGTCACGCTCGTTTCCGACTGTCTGTTACAGCGTGACTGTCACCACAATCTCCCCGACGGTGGGCAATGCCTCGATCACCAATGTGGCGGCGCTGCCGGCGGCCGGCGCGCTATCGTTTACCCTGAACACGAGTACCAAGAGTTCCGGGGCGAGCTGGTTCGCCATCGGTCGCTAAAGGGGAAATCGCATGAACATTGGGGAGCGCAAGCAATGAGGGCCGTGAGTTTCTACGATGCCACGTCGGGACTGTTCACCGATGGAGCGACAATTCTCGTGGCGGATGATCAGGCAACGGCATCACTCATCCCGCCCGCCGGCTGCGTCGCGCTCGACGGAAATTACGACGCGCTCAGCCAAAAGGTCGATATTCCGACCGGCACGGTGGTGCCGTACATTCCCGCCTCACCCGGCGCGGATTACGTGTGGGACGTGCCGACGTTGCGCTGGATTCTCTCACCCACCGCGCAGGCCGCCGCCAATGCGAAGGCTGCAGTGCTTGTGGCCATCGCGCAGCTCGAGGCAGGCCAAGGCCGCGCCCTGCGGGAAGCTGCGATCGGCACCCCCGGAGCGGTTGCTCGCTTACAAGCGATCGATGCGCAGATCGAGGCGCTGCGCCCGACCCTTACTGCCACGTCCTGAACGCCCTCACGACTCACTTGCGGAGACACCTATGAACCTTTGGACCCTTCTCATCATCGTGCTGATCATCGCGGTGGTGGCCGGTGGCCGCTTCGGCGGCGGCCCGGGTGTGGGATTTTATCCGGCGCACTACGGCTATGGCGGCGGCGGACTCTTGCTCGTGATCTTGCTCGTGTGGTTCTTTTTCTTTCGCGGACCGCTCTGAAGTAATCAGCGCTGCGTCCCGCCGCGCCTTCGCGCAAGCCTGTACAACATTCACTCACCCCACCGAGCCCGCCCGCATGATGTCGCCAAACGTAATCGCCTTCTTATCAATGATCAGCAATTCCGAAGGCACGGTCTTGGCGCGTGATCCCTACCGCTGCTGCTACAGCTTCAGGCACACTATCATCGATCTATCCGCACATCCGGCCGTGTCGGGAGAATGGAAAGGCGAGTCGATCGCGCACTTAGGTCCGCAGTACGCCGGAGAAGTCTCAACCGCTGCCGGCAGATACCAGATCACCAAGCACTGGTGGCTGAAAGCGGCGGCGGCCTGTGACCTTACCAACTTTGAGCCAGCGAGCCAGGATGCGGCGGCGTGCTGGCTGATCGCTGAGAATCAGGCGATGCATGCGATCGAGGCGGGGCATATCGGGGAGGCGATTGAGCGCTGCCGGTCCATCTGGGCGAGTCTGCCGGGTGGGACTTCAGGCCAGCCCGAACATGCGCTGAAGAGCCTGGTCGATGTGTACCAGCGCAGCGGCGGGACGGTGGCCTGATGACCTATGAACTCCCAACGCTCGATGAGTTTCGCGCCGCGCACGCCGAACTCGCCAGGGCGAGGCCAAAGCCCGTCGACGTGGCGAGCGTGCCGCAGCCGGCACTGCGGCCAGCACTGCCGCAGCCCGCCGCGAAAGATCGCTCCGTACTCGCGCAGTATCCGCTCGCGACCCGGTGGGGCTGGGTGCGCTGATGGCCAACGAGAGCCGCGTGATCCCAAAGCGTGAGCCGCGCGTGCGCGACTTCAATGACACCTTCACCGACCTGGCGATCGTCATCCGCGAAGAGCTGCGCAAGCACCCGGACAGCAAAGACGCCACGCTGCGCATTGAGGACAGCCTGGATGAACTGAAAGGGGAATTTAAGAAGCAAAGCGAAGCCATTATTTCGCTGCGGCTAAAGGGTGAACATTTAATCGAGCGTGCCGAGGTCAACAAGATCGCAAGCGAAGCGCAAGCCGTGACCCGTGAGCGCATCGATAACCTGGTCAAGTGGGTCGCGGCATCTCAATCGGTGATTGGCGGCGCACTGATGTTCCTCGCCGCCAAGGTGTTCAAGAGTGGCTGACCTCACCGACGCGCAGCAACTGCTGATCGATGTCGAGGGCTACCGCAAGCACCTCTCGATATTTTCGATTGAAGTGCTCGCGGAACTCGAACTCATAAAGATCGAGATCGTGCGGCTGATTGAATTGGAGCGGGCGAAGCAACCATGAATTGGAAAGACGTTGAAGCAGCCGCCCCCGCGGGCCTGAAGCTCTTAGGGACCGCGCTTGCAATGACCGGCATCGGCGCGCCGGTGGGTGCGCTCGTGGGTGGCCTGGGTGCGATAGTCGCACATGTCATCGGCCAGGAGCCGACGCCCGGCAATGTGGCGGCGGCGATGCTGGACCCCGCTTTGCAAGAGAAGCTCCTCGAGCTGCAAGAGACCAACAAGGGCGACCTGCAGAAGATGATCCTGCAGCGGGACATTGCGCAGATGGCGGATGAGACGACCCAGCAAGCGCAAGTTCTGGCAGACAAGCAATCGGCCCGAGCTCGCGATACCGCACTGATCACGACCGGGCGCACCAACTGGCGGGCGGATCTCATGTTGGCCGGGGCCTATCTTTCGATCGGCGGAATCATCCTCTCGCTGGTGGTGACCCACATCGATCCGGGCGGGGCGATCTTTGCGCTCATGCTGATGCTCGCGACCAAGTTTTCCTCCATGGTCGGGACCGCGTTTGATTTCGAGTATGGGTCCTCGAGGGGGTCGATGGAGAAGACCCAGGCGCTCGCGAGTCAGTCGGCGGAGGCGTCTGTGCAGGCGGCGAAGGTGGCCGCGGCGGTCGTCGCAGCGAAGCCCTAGATCCCGGTCCCGAGGACGTTGGGCGGATTCTTGAACCGGCCGCCCGCGGTCGCCGCCGCCATGGCAACCTCGAGGTCCTTCGCCGACAGCAATTGAAACCCTGCGAACTTGCCGCCCCGTACGCGGAGCTCGTCCCAGATCCCCTCGGAGTCGCGGTACAGCACGCGATTGGATTTCAGGTCATGCCCGGCCTCGAGGAGCTCCGCAACCACGTTCTCGGCATCGTTGGTGACGCTCATGCCCTGATTCAAATCGGTGACGCAGATGAAGCCGGGGACCGTGTGGGTGGAATAGGTGCTGGGCATGGACGGATTATCGCCAAATGGTGCGGGGAGGCAAGAGGGGGTTCAAGGCGAAGGCGGCGGAGGGCGCTTCTTTCGCGCGATCTTCTGCCGGCCATCACAGGCGCTCCAGTCCGGTTGGGCATAGGGGCTCCAGTCCGGCCCGGACTCGACGCCGGGAAGTAATGCTCGATCCAACGCGGCCGCCGTCGTGACCGGCCAACCCTCGGCGTTTCTGAAAAAGCGGATGCCGTACTTTTTGCACCACTTGGCGACCGCGTTCTTTTGCTTATAGCCGCTGAGCGCCTTGAGGTACTCCGCGCTGCCGACCATGGGGTCTGTCTTCCTCGAAACCACCACCGTCTAAGACCCCCTTAGACACTTAGAGGGTTTTGGCTTTCACCCCATCGTAAGTGCTTGATTTTGGCTCCCCGGGACGGAT
>QGNH01000707.1_pt1 | contig 27928 bp, 54 predicted proteins | sample 1735481 | NCBI WGS metagenome assembly QGNH01 (sample SAMN09239004, study PRJNA386568) | Viral metagenome, whole genome shotgun sequencing project.
TCTTCGCGCAGCAGCGCGTTGCTCGTATCGAGGGCCTTCGCCTCTGCTTCTGTCACGGTCGATTCCTCCTCGTCCAATTGCTCGTCGATGTGGGCCATCGCCGCCACGCTATCTCGTAGTTCATGCTCCTCGTTAAGAAAGAACGTCTTGGCCTTAACCGGCGGCTCCGGCAACGGCAGCCCGCCGACGGCTACTTCCTGCGCATGATCTTCATCCAGCCATGCCGGTTGCACGTAGACTTTGTGGACCTCGCGCCCGAAGCACGCGAAGAATTCGCCCTTGCCGAGTTGCATCACGTCTTCCGCCTTCGGCTTTCCGACGCCAGCGGGGATATGCGACAGCGTGCGCTTGACCTCGTTCATCTCGCGTTGCACGCCGAGAATCCACACCTGGCACTGGCGCACGATGTCTTTCTGTATTCCAGCGAGGTCCTGGCTGTCCAAGTACAAATAGTTTTTCGATGCGCCGCCCTTGCGAATCAGGCTCTCCGCCGCGAGCATCACCGGGCTGCTGCGCTTCTGCGGCAGCATTTCCCATGCTTCCGGGATGATCGAGATGACCTCGTTCTCGTTCTCGTAGATCCATTCGAGCACGGAGCGAATCACCAACGCTTGAACCTCCGTCGAGTACGCCGCCAGGTCCATCACGTTGAGGCCGGTCTCCAGTTTGAGGGTTTTCGTATAAGGCAGTCGATCGATCTGGGGGATGACGATCTTCAGATACTCCGAGAGCTGGAGATACATATCGGCTTCGAAGCCGCGTGCCTGCTTCTTCCCGGTGAGGCGCCTTTCGACATTGTTCAGCACACCGGCGAGATTACGCGCGCCACGCGAAGCCTTGATGATTGAAGCGCGGATGATGCGGTTCTTCTCCCGCATGGTTGCTTCGATGATGGATTCAACGAAGCGCCAATCAGCGCGTTCTTTGAAGTACGGGGGTAGGCGATGCCCTTCGAGCAACGACCCTTCCGCGCGCTTTGTAACGAATGCGATCGCCCTTCGACCAGAGCGAGCAATCAAACCTTCGAGTGTGGTCGTCTTGCCTGAGAGTTGGGTGGCACCTGTAACGACGGTATGGCCGACGGGTATCGCGACAGCCGTCCCGGTGCCAATCTCAAACCCGAGATGTATCCCCCAGATCGATCGACTGCTAGCGACCAAGGCTCAATCCTTGTTCCAGGAGCATCTCGATCGTCATTTTGACCGTGCGGCGATTCTCCCTCGCCACCTCGCGGATTTTTTCCATGAGCGCGCTATCTATCTTGACGCTCTCAGGTGCCCTCTCTAGGGGTTCTTGGGGTTTTACTTTAGCCATTGCGAGTAGAAAATCTATATCGGTGGTAGACAGAAGTCAAGAGGTGAGTTATATATCCACCATGACGCGCGACGAAGGACTCATCCATCAGCTCGCAGAGAGCATCATGTTCCGGCTGGTCCGACACCCGGAGAAGCTGCCGAAGGTGCTCATGTTCGAGACCGACAAGGCCGCCAAGATGTTCATGGATGAGATCCGTAGGATGGTGAGCGAGGCGGGGTTGCCTAAGGGAACCGTCGACGTCGTGGGAAAACTCGTCAGGAGGAGACCCGGGCATTGACGACACCCGAACTTGTAATGGCAGCAAGTGGCATTCTCTTCGGGGGCGGGGTGCTATTCGCGGAATTTCGACGACGTATAGTCGACGAGAAACAAGAATCTGCGGATAAGCTCGCGCACGTGAAGGAACTCAACGACGCAAAGTTAGAAGCGGCGAAAAATCATGCGAATCTGTCGGGCAAACTGGATATGGCGGCTCTCCTACAGAGTGTGCAGTTCCAGCACCTTCAAGGTGTCACCAAAACAGCCGCCGAATCGCCAGCAACCACCATCGAAGTAGCCAACAACACGATTCAATCCCTAAGCAACCAAGTCAAGGAATTGACGGAATACACTCGCCACGTCACACATGATCAATTCCGTCGCTTTGGAGAAGCCGTCCCTAACATTTTGGCCCTAGAACGTGGCGACGGCCATGCATACTGGCGGGACTACGCTGGCGTTCGGATACTCTATTGCCACTACATCGAGTCGATTAACTATGCCCAAGAGCTGATGGGTTTATTCGGGGCCTCAGCGATCACGGTCACTAGTTGGGAAGACAATAGCTACGAAGCACTTAATATTGCTGGCCTCAAATTGCTGATCGCCGATCCGGGCAACCCAACAGACAACAATGTCAAGACAATGGCGCTTCTTCGAGCAGCGGATATTCAATTTGAAGTCGAAAAGCGGGAGACGGACGCCCCCCTTATCTCAACGTTACGCGTCGGTCGGTGCGCGGGATGAACTATCAGCACCTTCGCGCACTCGTAGTCAACGACTACGCGATCAACAATCAGCGCTCGGATGTATTGAATGCCCGCCTGAAGCACCTCGACGACGCCTTCGCCTTGTCAACAGGCTCTATCTCGGCTGTGGATATCCAGTCATATACCGCCGGTAGATTAGCTCAAGGTACAGCCCCCGGAACCGTCAACCAAGAGTTAGCTGCGCTGCGCCGGATGTTCAGTCTTGCGGTCAAACTCCGTCTGATCACTCTCGATCAAAAGCCTTGGATTCAACTTCTTCGCTTGCGCAACGCGCGCAAAGGCTTCTTCGAGAAAGACCAGTACGAGAGTGTCAAACGTGCTCTGCCAGAGCCGTATCGCCCGATCGTCACCACGATGTTCATCACGGGTTGGAGATGCCAAGAAGTTTTGTCCCGGCAGAAAAAGCATCTCGACCTAGCTAATGGATGGTTGCGGCTCGACCCAGGTGAGACCAAAAATGGCGAGGGCCGCGAGTTTCCGCTGACCCGCGATCTCCGCGCGTGTCTTACTCCGCAGCTCGCGGAAGTCAAGGCTTTTGAGCATCGCACGGGCAGGATCGTGCCGTGGCTTTTCCACAGGGACGGCGAGCGGATCTGTGGATTCAGGCGCGCTTGGGAGAACGCTTGCAAGCAGGCCGGCGTGCCGGGGCGGATGCTTCACGACTTCCGGAGAACAGCCGTTCGTAACATGGAGCGGAAAGGTGTCCCGCGCTCGGCCGCGATGAAGATGGTTGGAATGCTGACTGAGTCGATCTATCGTCGCTACGCGATCGTTGATGAGACTGTGCTGAAGGAGGCCGGCGCTAAGCTGGATGCATTATGATGGCCGAGGCTGACCACAGACTGCTGGCGACGCTGGCCTACCCTGAGTACAAGCCGGGGCAGATGTGCGAAGATGTTATGGCTGCCCATCGGCACGAGCCTGTCATCTGCATGAAGCACAATAAGTCTTATCCCCACGAAATCCCGCCGCCTCCCGTAGACACCTATGAGGCGATGGGGCGGATCATCGCGGCGCTGTTCAAGCGGGGCCTCTACCTAAGCCCTAGTCGTCGTCATTTCCCGGTCTGGACCGGTGTCTGTCTCATGCAAATGGATAATGACTACCCAGAAGAGCCTGTATTGATCGTGCAGAAATCAATCACCAATTCCACTGACTTCATCGCCGCCGTCTGCGAGGCCGCGTTGCAGGTACGGCGCAAGGAGCAGGTATGAATAGTCATCACCCAAAAGGTTTACGATATACGATGACGATCCTACGGAGCGACGGCACCTACTGGGTCAAGGAGCATGTCAAACACGTTATCATCAAGCCGGGGTTCGTCGTGGTCTACGAGGGCGAGCATGGCGTGGATCGTGTGCAATCGTGGATACCGAACGAGAGGATCGATCACTTTACTCTCGAAGAGGAACGCAAGGAACAAAGTAAATGAGCGATTACACGAAAGACTTGATTGTAGAAGCTCGTGCTACCTGTGTCCGTGAGCATTCTAAGGAACCTCACCCCTGTCTGGAGCGGGCGTTGGCACTAGCCCTCGAAGCTGAGTCCGCGAAGGTGAAACGAGTGGAAGCGCTGCAAAAGCAAATGCACGATTGGAATGCCACCTCTGTAGGCGTCGTTTGGGTACGCGGTTTAGTAGATGTTTGCCTCGCCCCACCGAACAGCGGCGAGCAGGCAATGAGGTGTGAAGTCCTACGCGGTTGTGTCGGAGATACAGGTCATTTCGGCGAGCACACGTTCGGGCCATCCACCCCTCCCGCACCCACTGAGGCCGCGACGCGGGAGCACCTAATCAAGAAAATCAATGCTATTGTCGATCCGTTCTTGTATCTACGGAATATCGACAATACGCGACCTATGGGCACCGGCTCTTGGGAACAGGTGGTCGTAGACTTAGCCGACGCCATCATCGCAGTAGCGAGGGCCAAATGAGCCAGCTCCGCCGCGAAAGTCGAGAGGACGGTTTCAAGCCTTTCGAGCCTAAGCCCCTTCCCTCGTCGGCAGTTTTAGCCGCCGTCCGCATAGCTGGTGGCCCCGACAAAGTCGCTGAACTCCTAGGAGTACATCGAAGTCAGGTTTACCGATGGATAAGGGCGCGGACTATGGCGCGGGCGCGTTATCAGTACGTTGAGACGCTGGCGGATTTGTCCGGCGTCGATATGCGCCTACTAGGCGTGAAAGGCTTGACATCCGCGCGCGACTGAGTATCATCGCGGGCAGACTGGCTGATCCCCGGTCATAGGTTCGCGGCGCGCGGCCCGGCTCTGGTTTGTCTCAACCCCAAATCACCCGGCCGCGATGCCATAGGGTTGAAATGCGGAACGATTCAGACATAGACCCATCACGCGTCGAAAAATCATGGGGTAGTTGCGCCCGCGTGATCCGATCGTGGCGGAGAGGAGGCGGTGATGAGCGGATTGGTGATGGGGCTCGCCCTGCGGGTATCACAAGCCGAAGGTTATGATCGTCTCGTGCTCGTAGCGATCGGTGATTGCTGCGAAGACGACGGAACCGGCGCATGGCCGAGTATTCCCACCCTCGCAAAGCGCGCGCGTATCAGCGAGCGCACCGTCCAACGAAGTATTCAGGAATTGCAGGCCCTCGATGAGCTTGATGTAGAGAAGGGGGCCGGGCCTAAAGGAACCAACCTCTATTCGATCAACGTCGGGCTGCTTCTGGATCGGCTTCAAGCCGAGCGGAGAGGTGACTCTGTTGTCACCGGTGCCACAGCGTCACCCCCGTCAACGGCGACACCGGGGGGTGACACAGCTATGGCACCCGATCCGTCCACAGATCCGTCAATAGAGAAAGAACATCACAGATCTAGGTTTCCTTCTTCTCCTAAGAGACAGAAGAAAGTAACTAACCCTTTGGACCCCGGCACCGATACATTCGAATTTCTATTTTGGCCGATTTACCCTCGGCCAGAGAAAAAACAAACCGCCTTGCATGAGTGGGCGTTGATGACCGACGACGAGCGCCAGCTAGCGATCGACGACGTGCCGCAGCGCATCGCTAAAAATTGGCACGGGACGGAAACCGGCATGATCCCTCACCCGAGTTCATACCTGCATCAGAAGCGATGGACCGAGCCGCTACTCGACCTCAAGGGCAACGGCCATCACCAACGCGAAAATGCGTCCACGCGCTTCAAACAATGGGTCGACAAGGAAAGAGCCAATGGAAGCCAACCAAGCCTTAGCATTAACGGCAATGTTGACAGCAGCCTATCCCTCATGGGCAAGCGGTGAAGAGACCTTCAGGCTCTACCAGATCTTTTTGCAGGAGCTCGATGCGCGCGACGGTCGCGCTGCCGTGATGGAGATTATCCGATCACCGCGCGAATTCGCGCCTCCGGTCGGAATACTCCTCGACCTCGGCAAACAGTTCGAGAGGAGACGGCTCGAACATGAATTTTGGCGCGAACGCTGGTACGAGCCCGGCAGCATAGCTTACACACCCGACGGCCAACGATGCGCGGCTGATGCCGATGGCCATATGCAGCCCGCCCCTGAGCCCGAACCTCCCGCTATAAGCGATCAGCGGCGCGACGAGATAGCTCAACTCGTCGGTCAACTAGCCGAGCAGGCTGAGCAACCACGAATTCGAGCACGAATTGACGGCGCGGCACGTAACGATGCGCTCCGCCGCGGATTGCGCATTGGCGATATTCTGAGAATCGATCACAAATCCAAAGGAGAATCGAATCAATGAGTTGTTCACACGCAGGCTGTACGAACTGCCGAGAGTTGGAAGCGCAAGAAGCGCAAGTTCAGTGGAACGAGACGCTCTGGGCGCTACGCGCATCGGAGATACTGACGCTGGTGACCCGAGCGTACCACCTTGAACACTTCGACCTGACCGGCCCGCTGCGCACAGCGCATATTGCGAGTGCGAGACAAATCGCGTGCTATCTTTTGCGACGGCTCACGGGATATAGCTACCCCATGATCGGCGAGATACTGCACCGCGACCACTCGACGATAATTCACGCGTACAACGTGGTGGCTAAACAGATGGCCATGATGCCGGATCGAAAGCGTGTCATCGACGCGATGGCTTACGCGATCGAGCATCCGGCGGAACAGCAAAGGCAGGTGGCGGTATGATTCCGAAGGGAGCCCGAGTTTCGAAAGGGAATTATTGATTTGAGTCCCTTATTACGATGAAGCCGTATTTTGAAGAGGCGGGGATTACGATTTTTCACGGTGACTGCCGCGAAGTGCTCGGAATGTATTCGGGCTTTATCGTTACCGACCCGCCTTACGGTATCGACCATCCGACCGACTATAGGGCGCGGGGGCGGGGTGCGTTGGCTGAGTGTGCTGATTATCCGCGCGTGGCTGGCGATGCCGAGCCTTTTGAGCCGTCTTTCTTGCTTGACCGACCCTGCGTGCTATTCGGAGCCAATTACTTCGCTGACAGGCTGCCGCCGTCGTCGGGCTGGCTAGTCTGGGACAAGATGCGCCCACATGGCCTCGACCAAGCGACTGCGGAACTGGCGTGGTCGAATTTCGTCAAGGGTGTTCGGGTGTTTCGCTATCTCTGGAACGGCATGATCAGGGATGGCAACGAGGCATTAGAGCACCCGACACAGAAGCCGGTCGCGCTAATGAAATGGATTCTGGCGCTGAAATGGACGCCTGCGGGGCGGGTAATTGACCCCTTTATGGGCGCAGGCTCGACCCTAATCGCGGCGAAAGACATGGGGCGCGAGGCTGTCGGCATCGAACTCGAAGAACGGTATTGCGAAATTGCGGCACGGCGATTGAGCCAGTCAGCGATGCAATTCGGGACGCAAAATGAATCAAGGGACTAAACTATATAATTCCCTTTCGAAAGCGGTTGGGGAGTACGACCGCCTGGTCACCGAGATGGTGGGCGTTTCCAATGTCTTAGTGCGACGCGGCGGCACCTCACGCAAGAATCTGTGGCGGGAAGAATCCCCCGAAGAGGCGATGAAGCGGTTCGGGCAGCCAGCGCCGACGAATCCGCTGCATGTGAACCGATGACTCTACCTGTCGACCCGAGAGTCCGGCGCTTGGAACCGGAAGTGGTTTCGCCGGAGACCGAACGCGAAGCGCTCCACGTTCGTTTCCAATTCGACACAATCTACGAACATGGCTGCGGCCTAGCTCTCGGCATCGGTCACATCGAGAGCAGCGACCACAGCTATGCCGTAACGATGCGGCGACTAGCCGACGGACGTGTCGAGGTTCTGCACGTCCGGGAGATGCGGTAATGGCAATTCGAATCCAGCGGAAGCGCACGCGTGGTTGGAAAGCTCCTGAAGGCGCTGTCTACGTCGGGCGTCCGACCGAATGGGGGAATCCTTGGACGGTTGGGCTCGTGGCCTGCGGCTGTCGCTCAGCAGGCGAATGCGATCACAATTGCTTTCGCGTCGAAACCGCCGAAGAGGCCGTCGATATGTACCGTCGGTGGGCGTCCGGTTGGAGCGATGAGAAAAAGCAGCGTTGTCGAGATCAATTGAGTGGAAAAGATCAGATGGACTGGTGTTCACTCGACAAGCCCTGCCACGCGGACGTGACGTTGGAGATCGCGAACGCATGAGAGTCCTGCTAACCCAGAGCGAGCGCCTGAACTTCTTCGTCGCCAAGCTGACGTATTGGGACCTCACGTTCGAGCCTCGAGGCCTCGCCAGCGTCGAACTCTGTCTCTGCGAAGAGACCGAGAAAAGAGACCACCGCCTCCGCCGGTCGGCCGGCATGAAACACCTGGCCGAGTGCCCCGCCACGGATAGCGAAATGGAATTCATCGAGCCGCTTTGGGCCCGATGCTGCGCGATCGCCATCGTCGGCCGCATCGGATTCATCAAGCACGCGCCGAAGCCTTGGCGAGTCTATTTCCGCGACCTGCTCGATCAGCGCGAGCCGCGCGCGGCCGCCCTCGAGGACGGCAGGATGCGGATGCTCGCCGTGGGCGCCCGGCTGCAGGGAATCAACGCGAAGTACAACGAGAAAGAGGCGCTGGTGTTCATGCTCAAGATCGTCGCGACGATCGCGCGCGCCGGCGGCCGCGAAGAGATTCGGGAATTCCTCAACGGGAATCCGGTTCCCGCGTCGATCCGATCGCTGGGCTACAGAACCATTGTCGACGATCTCTTGCGCGCAATGGAGTTGCCGTCGTGAAAGTAAGGGGAATTATTGATTTGAGTCCCTCGCCGCACAATGCAAATCCGTAGAGCACAACCATGCGAAACGCGAAAACTAAAAGACTGGATCGCAGCGAATCACTACCTGCAATCCGCTCCTCCGGGATTTGTGCATCTCTACGAGTTCATCGAGGGCAAGGAATTGATCGGCGGGATGATTTTGGGCCGCCCATCCGCGAAGCAATACAACCCCGACAAAATCCTCCAACTTCACCGCGTCTTTTTCATCGACGATACCGCCCCGAATGTCGAGAGTCAGGGACTTTCCATGATGCGCCGCATGGTTCGGGTTTGGATACCGCAGATTCGCGGTCTCTTGTCCTATTCCGATCCAAGCATCGGCCACGAAGGGACGATTTACGAGGCCGATATGTGGTGTCCGCTCGGCCTGACCGACGAACACTGGGGCTACGGGTGGAAAAGCCGCGAAGGACGGCGCGATCAACGGGTCAGTCGCAAGATGCGATGGTTTAGAACGCCATGAAGGGACTCAAATCAATAATTCCCAAAGTAAGTCTCGGCGGCGAGAGCGGCAACAAGTACGGCGCGCGCAAGACAAGCTGCGGGAAGCACATCCATGATTCCAATCGCGAAGCTCAACGATGTGCAGAACTGCGGCTCATGGAGAAGGGCCGCTTGATCGCTGATTTGATATTCCAGCCAGCGTTTCCCATGTGGTACGGCGACAACCTGATCTGCACTTACGTCGCTGATTTTATGTACCACGAGGAAGATGAACTCGTTGTCGAAGACGTGAAGGGTAAAGCCACAGATAGTTACATTATCAAGCGCAAAATGCTCAAGGCATTTTATGGAATCACGGTGAGGGAGACTTGAACGTCAGAGATCGCATAATCGGCTTTAGTCGGGTCAGGGCTTCTGAACTTAAGGCCAATCCTTCCAATCCGAGGCAGCACGATGAGCGCGAGCGCGAGGTCTTTGGCGACCTACTCTCACGGATCGGGTTTGCCGGAGCACTTCTCGCATATCGCAACGCCGACGGCGAACTCGAGCTGGTAGATGGCGCGCTACGCAAGGATCTGATGGAGGACCAAGAAGTCCCCGTGCTCGAGACTGACCTGACTCCCGACGAAGCGCGCGAGCTTCTGCTGTTCTTCGATCGCGTCGCCGGGATGGCGACCTACAATCCGGAGATCACGCTCGAGCTGGTCGAGCGTCTCAACCTGAACGGCGACGCGGCCGCGCTCGCGCACCTCGCCGATGAGATGGAGGCGGAGGCGCAGATCGAGAGCATGTCCTCGGAAGCCAATCCGGAGACCGCGGGCGGTACGTCGCAACCAGGTGGTCGGAAGAAGCGCGGCGAGGATACGGGACCCACGCCGATCAAGGCTGTGATTTCAGTTTTCGAGCTCCAGATAGTGGAACGTGCGCTCAGTGCGACCCAAGAAAAAAATCGCGGGACCGCACTCAGCATCATCTGCCAAGCATTTCTCAATTCGATAGGAGAGACGAATTGAAAACTCTACGTCCAAAGAAAAAACCAATCTGGGGGATGCTTATCTATCGCACTACCAGCAAAGGCGTAGACCACATGCCGGAGATCCTGAATCAGATGACCGCCCAAGAGGCTCGGCAAGCGAAGGTCTGCATGGCGGGCGGCAACACGATGGTCGTGTTCTACCCGATGCTCAAGAAAGGGGAATTATTGATTTGAGTCCCTCAATCAAAAACTCTCTCGTTTGGTTAGACCTTTGCTCCGGCCTAGGTGGCGCGAGTCAGCCGGCGTTGGATCGCGGTTGGAGGGTTATCAGAATCGACCTTGACTCTCGCTTCAGGCCCGACATCGTGGCCGACGTTCGCGCGCTGCCGCTCAAGGGCTATTGGGAATCTAGGGCGCTCCGCATCGATGTGCTGTGGGCGAGTCCGCCTTGCCAGGATTTTAGCAAACACGGACTGCGTTGCTTCTATCCGAATCCGCCGGAGCCGGATTTATCAATCGCTAACGCCGTCGGGGCGTTGATCAACCGACTTCAACCGCGTTTCTGGGTGATTGAGAACGTGTGGGCGGCTCGTCCGTGGTTCACGAAGCTGTTCGGTCAGGTACGCGCCAAGCCGCCAGGCCACGCGCTGTGGTCCAACCTCGCATTCCTGCTTCCGAACATCGAGCCGCACAAGAGTTCCAGCGTCCAACTTAAGTCGAGAGGCATCGGAGCGATTCCAGGAAAACCAGGCGATTGGCGCAAGACCTATCGAGGCCTTAGAGAGAGGCATGCCACCGGAATAAGACCCGTCAAAGCTACGCCGGGGCGCTGGATGGGCAGTCACCACGATATGACGCCAGCGGAAGCAGCCGTAATTCCCTATCCGATCGGTGAGGCCATCTGCGCAGCGGTGGAGCGAAGGGACTCAAATCAATAATTCCCCAAGAAAGGGGTCAGGTACGAGGGGAGAGAAAATTGAAAGCACTAACTTTAACGCAGCCGTGGGCTAGCCTTGTGGCCTTGGGGTTAAAACACATCGAGACTAGGAGTTGGAGCACGGGATATCGGGGACCGCTGGCTATCCATGCCGCGAAAGGTTTTCCGAACGACTGCAAAGAACTATGTATCGAGGAGCCGTTTCGTTCCGTACTCTTGGTTGCAGGCATCGGCGGGGCAAGCGAGTTGCCGCGCGGCGAGATGATCGCCACGGCCAAGCTTCTCGGGTGCGTGCGTATTGTCCATCCGCGCGCACTGATTGCGGAAGCGCATCGAACTCTGATGGGCCGAGATTTTGAGCCATTGACCGATCAAGAGATGGCGTTCGGCGATTACACGCCGGGACGATATGCGTGGGTGATCGGTGAAGTGCAAATGCTCGAAGACCCGATCGTCGTGAAGGGCGCGCTCGGGCTGTGGGAATGGACGAATGATTGCCCGCACGTCGGGTGTCAGCGCCCGATGCCGCACGAACACAAGATCGAAGGGCCAGTGCAGGCATGAGCCGGGAACAGATCGCGGGATTGAGTGGCCGCAGGCCCATGTTCGATTTCAAAGAACCGCCGCCGCGAGAAGGGCGATTCTCCTGCATTTGCTTTGCGACCGACCGAGAGACCGGGAAAGTAATTACGATCCTGACAAATTGTAGCTTGACTTGGTGCCAAGAGTGCATATCCGAATGGTGGTTTGCGATATGAGCGAGCACGCCTGCCATAACCCGAACTGCGGAAAGCCTATCCCGCCGCATCTCGTTTCACATAGCTCGGCTTGGTTCGCGCTTCCGAAGAAACTCCGAGATGACATCTGGCGCACCTATCGCGCGGGGCAGGAAGACGACAAGCGTCCCACGATGACCTATATCGACGCGCTGGATGCGTGCATCAAATTCTGGCGTGAGAACCATACCCAATGCCGGATTCCAAAGCGGACTGTTTCTCGGGAGCGCATCCATGCGATAGGGAATCGAGTTGGAGTTAGAGAGAACTGATGCCTGCAACCGGACGTTGTACGAAATGCGGAAGACGGCGCGCGCGATGCGGTGCCTACCACTTCCTGCAATGGTGCGAGGGCAAGCCCTTCGTTTGTCACGGGTGCTTAAGTGCGAAACGGCGTCCCCTACAAAATCGACAAGCTCGATAACGCCAACGTCGGGGAGAAGATCCGACTCCGCCGGCGCGCGCTGCGACGCCTGATGGAAATTGGCTCCGTTCCCTTCGTCCTCGATGCCTACGCCGGATATGGTCGCATCTGGGCGCAGTGCTACCGCGATTTCGATGGCGTAGCGATCGAGAAGGTCGAGGAGAAGTGCTACGCATTGGCCTCGATGCGCCCGACGTGGCCGGTTTACTGCACCGATTCCCCTTCGGCGATCAAGCAGGGGATTCTGTCCCGCTTCCCGATAAATTTTGTTGATTGCGACACATATGGCGCTCCCTGGGAGGCGATCGAAACGTTCTTCGCGTCAATGGGTCACCAAGGGCAGGAATGGGGCGTGGAGCCGGTCTTCCAGCCTCGGTTGGATATCGTGGCGACGGACGGAGGGGGGCTCGGCGCTAGGTTCACTGGACTTTGGGAGCTTCCGCGATTTCAACCTTATGTTCAGCGCTTTGGCGCGGCGCGCATGTTCGAGCGCTATCCTGAAGTGGCGAAGGAGATGATCCAGGACCTCGCGCGCCCGGCTGGCTACGAGCTGGTAGACTGGATCGCGTTGCGGTGTGGCCGCGACAAATCGATGCTGGTATTTTGGGCTGGAATGCAATGCTGATGTTTAGATTCGATCACGACGATCTCGACGGCGATCTCCTGATCGTCAGCGGAGTCGCGTGGGTCGCTGAGATACTGGGACGCGACCGCAAGTATCGATACGAGCGCAGATTCATCAAATCCCGCGAGCAGCTCGACAATCATCGTGACGACTGCTCGCCCGTTGGTGGATGTTTCTGCCAGCCGCTGGGATTCCGAATCGTGCTCCAGGACTGCTCGCCGCCGCCCATCTTCCTCCAATGCGCCGAAGACCGCACGGTTCGCACGTTCTGGAAGGTAGAGAGGCTGGGCACGGGCGCGGAGTGGTCGATGGTCTCGGAGAAGGAGATGCGCCGGGTCCTCGCGCAAGGGCGCTCTGTGCCCAAGCGGGCCCAGGTGGAACCATGCGCACCCGTCAGCCGCAAGTTCCACCTCCCGCGCGAAGCCTAAATGAAGCGAAATTTATAGCCCGCGACGGATTTCCGTCGGCCTCGCAGGACTTCGTGAAGATGACCGAGGTTTATGCCGAGGTCCCGCGCGGCGCCTTTCTGAGTTTCGTAATGATTGCCGAACTGATCAACGAAGGGCCTGCCCCCCTTCGCCCGCGAGATTCTAAGTCGGTGCGCGCTGGAGAGCGGCTTGCGCGGTCGAGATCGTGAAATGCGCAGCTTGGCGAGCGTCGCTTCTGAGGGCCGTCGCCCTCGGCCGGCGAGGCCGCTGTTGATACGGTGCTGCTCCGACTTGGGCTTGCCTGTCAGCGCCCGACGTATTTTCTCTTTCGACTCGGCAGTATGCGCGGCACCTCCGCCATCTCCGCCGGGCGTCGCGTTGGTCAGGTGCGCGCCGCCAGCGACGAATTGCGCGATGTGAACTCGTTCAGCGATTGAGAGTTGGCTGGTGGTTGAGCAGGTCTCCAGAATGAGGATTTCTGGTTTCAGGCCGAGGCGAAGAAGCAGGGCAAGCCATCGCGCCCGATGACTACCGTCCTGAGACGAAGGCCAGAGATGTCGCTGGAATCTACGGCTCGCCGAGTGCTGCGATTTGCCCACATAACGGACTCGACCATCACGCGGATCGACAAGAGCGTAGACAATCATGCCGGATATTGGCGGATTTTAAGGTCGTCCGGGAAATCGTCGATGTTGCCGCCCTTCGAATCGGTGATCGGCCAACGCTTGTCCATCGCGTAGGCATTTTTCCCGAGCTGCTTTACGAAGCACGCGACCTTCGCAGCCTTGCACTGATCGACGATAAACCCGATCCATTCCAGATCGCAGCGTCGCGCGCCGGCCCCGCTCTCACCGCCGACGATGATCCAATCCACGCGGCGTCCATTGATGCGGTAGTCGGACGCCGCTGACCATGTAGATGTTTGCGAAAAAGCGACATTCATCGGCGCCAGCAGCGGCTCGACACTCAGGAAGCGTACAGCGGCGGGCGTGTTCAACAGCACAGGGATCCGGTTATCCGCCATCTGCTGATTCTCAACCGAGCAACCGATCCACACGTTGGGTAATCCATGCCGCGTCCATTCGACGGCAGTGCCAGCACACACGAGCGGCTTACGATCACCGGAGAATGCCCATCGAGCGCCGACTTCATGGTTGCATAGATATGTACGCATCCTCTCCGCTCTCTTTGTGAGGACTTGGTAAGTATGTTGCGGACTCGCTGCCATAACCGCGAACACGCGATCGATCATCGTATCGGTCACGAACTCACCAAACAGATCCGTCATCGAGCAGACGAATATCTTGCGCGGCGCGCGCCAGCGCAGCGGGGCACGCAGCATCTTCTCATCGAGGAAGACGTCGACCGGAGCGTTCGGAGTATAGCCTTCGCCGGTCCCGAGGCGCTTGTTCAGTGACTCGCTGTAGCAGAATTTGCATCCCGCGGATGGCTTAGTGCAATGCCATCCGACCTTGCCGGTGACTCGGTGTCGCGCGCGAATTGGCGTCCACGTAGAGCCGGTCCATTGAATACCAGTAGTTTCACCCATTGTCTTCTTCCTTCTTCGCCGCTTCGTAGCTCTCGACGATTTCGTCCAGCGTTTTGAGATCGCTCGGTCGGTTATCGGAATCCCAGCGGCGCTGACGGACACCGCCGGTCTCGTCCTCACTGACGCAGCGCTGTCCATGAAACATGAACGGCCACTCCATTGCGCCCGGCGCGAAGCACCACATCCAGAACTGGTTCGCGGTGTCGATCAGCTCCGACTCCGGCGGATAGACCTCGACGCCCATCCACTCGGGGCCGCACAGCTCGTTCTTGATGCGCTGTAGCTCGCGCCAGTCGTGGATAGGCAATCGGTCTTGCCGCTTGATCGACAGAACCGTCAGTTGGTCGCTGTGATTTCGCTTGCCGACCTGATATCGGCTGTTCACCCAAGTCTCATCGTTCATCATCCCGAAGTAGAAGCCGCATTCCTTCAGGAGCGGCATCATTTTGGGGTCGATTCGATGGGCCGTGGCTTTCTCGAACTTCGTCCAAGGCTCGCGTTTCATGCCGCTGCCTCCGCCCGGCTGATCCGGCAGTTGCAGATGCATTCGCCATCCTCGCCGCGGCCGTCACAGTGTTCGCCGCGCTGACACGCTGGGCACGGTGGCGGCGGATCCTCGTCGATGGTCTTCGGCTCCGGCGGCTTCCCGGAAGCATCGCCGTTGACGTGCTTACTTGACGACGGGTACGATCTAGCTATAGACTCCATTTGATTCGATGTCTCCTTCGAATTTCGATGTATCCGGAGTACGCGCTGGGCCTGATTCACCCAGCGCGTTTCTCTTTTTACCTTACGTGATAATCCCGAACTCGTTTTTCGGACGCCAGACTTCATAGCAGACGATTACTCCTAGGAATTGGCCGCGCGTAACGCCGATGCGGTCGCAATCGTTCATCGCGAACGCGCCTTCCCACTTCAGAGCTTCTAAAAAGCTATTCATGTTGTTTCCCCATAGTGACCGGCAAGTGCCCCGTGCTGTCGATCTGGCAGCTCCATCCTTTGTTCGTTCCACTCAGCACGTTCACCAGAAAATACGACCCGCCTTGAGGCGGACGAATCCAATCCACTTCCTCAACCCAGTCTCCGCGCTCGAGGTGCAGCCCGGTCCTTGGATCGGACTGGGCGACGCAATCGACGGGTGCGGCGAGCTGCGCCTTGGGGTGGAGCGGGCTGAGGTATCCCGTAGCCATCAGGCTCGCGTATATGACGGCGCGCCGGAACATTTTAGCGATGCTCCCGCTTGTACTTGGCCTTCAATTCTCGGCGGCGCTTGATGGTCTCCGCAGTCACCATTTCACCAACTGTGCGGCTTCCCATGTGCCCAATGAAAATTCCTTGGCGGATCTCCCCCATAATGCGCGCGACTTCCCTTCCGTGGTCAGTCGCATCGTAGCGACGATTCATCTCCCAAGCTGCGGCCTCGTAGAGCGCCGAGAAGCGGCGGCCGAACTTCAGGATCGCCGCGAGCGCAGCATTGTCAGACTTCCGCGCTGAAGCATCGAGATCCGGCCTGCCCTCGATCGTCTCGGTATAAGCGCCCAACTCATCGATCACTCGTTCGTACGCCCTGCTTGCGCGGTATCGGGTTGTACGGTGGCGAATCTTGCGGCGCTCTTTGGTGAATTTCTTGCCGGTGGATTTCTCCCAGTCTTCTCGCTTCATGTGATTCTCCCTGTTAAAAGATAGCGACTGCTATCAGGCAGTCAAGTCTTCGGTCGTCGGATCTCCAGTGTCTTCCGCACGCAGATGGAATTTCCGGCTCGGCGCATCCTTCATCATCGCATCCAGCACGCCTTTCATGTTGCTGAATTGCTCGCGGGTGAAGTCGCGGAACCCTTCATCCGTCCGCAGATCCTTCGCCGTCACGCCATCCATGATCTCGTTCGCCTGCTTCACCAGCGCAGCAAGCTCGGCGTCGTCGATGATGTTCTTGTGCTCGAAGTCGCTGAGAAACTCCTTGACGTTATCGACCATCGAATCGCGAAACACCTTCTTCTTGCCGTCCGCCTCGGGCGTCAGCCGGTCTACCATGTGCTCGACGATCTCCGCCATGCCGGCGCGCAGCATCAGGCGGATCTGATCGACCTCGTTGACGGCGCGCTGTTTCTCCTGCGCGAGCATCCGCTCGAAGAGCCGGGCGTTCAGAGACTTCAGCTTTCCCGGAGTGCCGAACTCGACAAAATTCCAAGTCATCGAGTAGCAGTTCCGAATCTTCTGATCGGAAGGATAGTCCCTATCGTTGAAGAGCGAGCCGAGCCGCGTTTCGGCGTCCGCCTTAATCGGATCCAAGCGCGCGATCGCCTTCTCGATCAGCGCGTCTCGTTCTGACACGCGCTGGGTCAAGTATTCGTCCACCGGCGTAACATCCTCGAACGGAATGAGCTGGATGCCGTTGCGGAACTGCGACGGCAGCGATTTGCGCCAGATGTAATTGCGCGTCTCGCTGTCAAAGCGGGCGAGCGCCTTGAATTCGTCCGCGTCCAAGATGTCCTTGCTGATGTGCAGCATGGTGTGATCAGCGTCGGTCTGGACCGCGCTGGAGCGGACCTTTTTGCGGGTGCCGAAGCGCCCAATTTCTAGGTTCAACGCAAGCGCACGGTTGAAAATGTTGTATGGCGCCGCCTGCGCGCCGTTCTCTTCACTCACGGTGTTTCTCTCCTTCCCGTTTCGGTTTGTTGCAATCCATCTTCTTGTGAGCGGCCAAGGCTATTTGCCTGACCGCAGCCAGATCCGCTGGCCGCGGCTGATCCATCCATGACGCCCGGAAGTCTAACTTCGCGCCGCAGTCCGGGCAGTTGAGGCTGTCGAACGTGTGTTCCCGCGATATCATGTGAACAGCCTCTCTTCGAGCCACGCGACCTCGGCAGCCAAAGCCTCTTGGCGGAGTCGAAAACTGCCGCACGCGAGTTCGTTGATACCCTCGCATCCCAGTTCATCATGCGCGCGATCGCTGATCGTGACGTTCCAGCCGCCTAGCTCCTCGGGCTCAACTGAACTCGCGCGATAGACTTCAGCCTCACCGAGCTTGAACAGCCCGGCCTCGACCAGCTCGTCGCTGTAGATTGCGGTCAGCATGCCTTCCGAATCGATGACAACCTTAAGCGGTTTCCTTGCGTCCAACGGTCTGCCCTCCTTCGGCACAGTAGAAATCCTCTGTGCGCTTGTTGTCGGCCACCGTGCCGAGGGCTTTCTCAAGGTCTTTGGTGAGCTGCTGGCAACTGGCTCCAGCCACGCCGCTCACGCTGACCGTGGGTGTTCCATCGAGGGCGATCTCAACTCTGATTGTTGCTCCCATCTAATTCGACGCCTCCAAGATGATCCGTCCATCGGTGGTAACGCGCCGTGATACTTGATAGCCCTGCTGATAGAAGGTCTTCGTTGCCACGGCGGCAGCATATTGGGACTTAAGTCCGCGCGCATCCTGTCCACCGAGGGCATCCATCAACCGGGTGTCGTAGAAGTCGAAGAGCAAGGTGTAGCTGCCGTCTTTCTGTTTTACGAGTCCCGCCTCGTAGTTAAGCGCGAGTTTCTTCGTCATCGCGATGGCGTGGTCGCACTTGCCAAGATCCGCGACGGTGACGCCTTCAGGCAGGGGATAGTCACCCATGTTCCTTCCGTACCATTTGTAGGTCTGTTGGCCGCGACGCAGTTCGAGTCCGCCCATATGCTTCAGCGCGGCTTCGAGTGCGTCGAGGTCGGTGATTTTGAGCGCGATCTTCGTTACGTGGCTCATGGTTTCTCCTTCTTGCCGTAGTAATCGATCAGTTCTTTCTCCACGCCGGGGAACGTACAGACCTCATCTTCATTCTCGGCCTTAGCCATCGCGCACTTTATGCAGAGCAGGAGCATATCAGGTTGCAGCACGAGCGCCCGTCGCGTCGATGGCGAGACCCAGATAGGCGCTTCGCATGAAGCGCATTGGTCCTTGGTGGAATCGCGGACAACCCCGCCCGCGTCCGCCACTCTTATGCACACCACCACGATGTTGTCGGAACCAAAGTCCATTGCTAGTTGCCCTCCTTCCGCGCGCCGAACTTCCGGCCCGCGCCGGGATTGACTTCCAGTGCGTCGCTCGGCTTCTTATACGTCCCCGGATAACTCGCAGACAAGAAGACGCCATGCGCCATCTGTCGCAGTTTCTCCAGTCCAACCTTGTCCTGCTGCGCAGCCGGCACGATGATCACTTCTTCGATCTGCCTGCCACGCGAGTATGCAACGCGGCAGCAATCGCGGACATTGGCGCCGGACCAACCGATGCACTTGCGGAAGAATCCGCGGTCTTTGGTCAGGGCGCGTCCGGCCAACCTTTCCCAATGCGCGAGTTGGATGTTGCCGATGGCTTCGAGTTCGTCCTCATCTGGCAGATCGAACATGAAAGGCGTCGAACCAGGCGCGCTAAACCTGCGTCGCAGCGGCGCCGACAGCGACTCGAGCGAATTGCAGGTCGCCGCGAAGTACACGCCCGGACCTTCCCCACCCATCGCGAGAATCGCCTTCACGAGCGCTCGTATCTGCGCTTCACTCTCGCCGACCCATTTCGATTTCGCGGCTCCGAGGTCAGCCTCGGCAAGCGGCACGCCTAGATGCCCAGCCATCAGTTGCACAGAAAGCGATTTCGAGCAGCCCGGCGGCCCCACTCTCAAATCGCCCACCCACCCGTATCGTTCCATGTCGGTGAGCAGAACTTTGATTTGGTCCTGCGAGGTGCCCGAGGATTCGCCAGGTCCGGAGCCACCACCGCCAGCGATCATCTTCTCGAATTCATCGAGCCATACGATGATCTTCGGGCGACACGGCCCGCTCGCGATTTCATCGATATAGCTCACGATCTCGCGACATCCGCCCATATTGGCAAATCCAATCTTCGGCAGGCTCATGGTCAGCCCGCGCACGTTCTCGATCGCGCGGAACTTGCGCTGCCACATATGTCCGATGTCGATCTTGCCCTTCTCGTCGACGGCCAAGCTCGCGGCTGATTCAGCCGGGAATGGCGCGAGACCAGCGAGCGCATCTGCGGATCGATCGAGAGTCTCCGATGCCACGGATTTGACCTCGTTGTCTTCGTAGAGCTTCTCGGTGCTCTTGCGCAGCTCCTCGCGCGTCGGCAGCGGCTCATCGAGCACCATGATGTCCTGCCCGATCTCCGCCGGCAGGTGATCGAAGCTGGGCCCGAGCAGAACGAGGGTGCGCCCGTCCACTTTGAATAGATCGCGCAAATTCATAATGCCCTGCGCCATGATCGGTTCGTCCATGAGGCGCTGTGCATTCATAAAGAGCAGCACGGTGAACGGCGGTGCCGCGGCAGCGAGGTTGAGCGCGGCGCCGAGGTTGCGGGTCGCTTCGACCGGCATCTCGCCGAGCATCTTGGCGAGTGCATCCTCGCCGATTTTGTTGCGCGGGTGGTATCCGCGCAGGATGTCCCAGCCGATTACTGGAGCGGGGCCTTTTCCATGCTTCAGCTCGACCATTTCGCGCGCGATGGCCGATGCGGTTGCGGGCTGATCCGCGGTTGCGACCGCGACCAGCGGAGTCCCGACTTCGCGTGCCCTGTTCAATTGCGACGTGATTGTCATATGAGTTGGCCGTCGCGGTTGAGCGTGATGGTCTCCTCCTCGTCAGCCCGCCCTGGTGATATGTTGTAGCTCCATCGTTGGCCGGGATCGGTTGTGTCGGTGATGATCTTGTGAGCGCGCATCGCAGCTTCGATCGGATTGCGCGCGTCCACCTCGATTTGGTAAGTGACCAAGTATTCCATTCGATTCTCCTTCGATTTTCGTTGCTAACCTCGATCTTCGATGTCAGCAAGGTCTTTGACGTTGATGGTGTCGGTGCACCAGCGATAATCGCCGTACTTGTCGATGGCATCCCAATGCAGATCGCCATCCGGCTCGACCAAGATGCGCCCGCACTCCCAGCGCATTTCTTCTTGGTCATAGTCGGTCGCGAGATTGTCGCCGCTGTCGATCCAGTCCGGCGCGTAGTCGCGAAATTCGATCCACGCCAAGGTCTCGAATCGCTTCTTGCCCTCGGCTGCGAATGCGACCATCGCGCGTATCCTAGCCGCATACTCGGCGCTGACTTCGATGCGCGCGTGTGTTGGGCCGTAGTTTACGTCGTCGTTGGCGCAATGCGCCTCGACCGTGAAGGTCTTGGTTTTCATGCTCACACCTCGACTCCATCCCGTTCGGCCAGATAGTGAACATATGAGGCATCGAGCGTCGCGAAGAAATCGACGCCCACATGGTCGGCGTAATGCCTGGCGTCGGTGATCAGGTCGGTGAGCGCCTCGCGCGGTTCGTTGCCGGTCGGACGCAGATCGAAGTCGGATTTGAGTATCCGGCGTACTTTCGCGGTTGCTGCCGTTAGCGTGCTCATTTCTGCACCTGCTTCAGCCGCGCATCGAGGTAATCCAGGATCGCGAACGTCTCATCGCCGAGCGGCGTTCCGGCGCGCGTGTCCTTCCAATGCTTGCGAGCTTCTTTCATGGTGAAATTGCGGCAGCCCGCGAATACAAGCCATTCGGTTGAGCCTTCCGACTGTGCGAGCAAAAAGAGGTAGCCATCCGAACGCATCGGGCCGAGAATGATGCCCTTCGCGCCTTGGAAGTTCGCGCCTTCGAGGTTGGCGCGTGCGAGGTACGCGCCTGCGAGGTACGCGCCTGCGAGGTTGGCGCCTTGGAAGTTCGCGCCTTCGAGGTTGGCGCGTGCGAGGTACGCGCCTGCGAGGTACGCGCCTGCGAGGTTGGCGCCTTCGAGGTTGGCGCGTGCGAGGTACGCGCCTGCGAGGTTCGCGCGTGCGAGGTACGCGCCTGCGAGGTACGCGCCTTCGAGGTTCGCGCGTGCGTCAACCGCCTCGACGACGGAATTACGCAGGGTGGTGGTTGCCCTGGCGCGATACAGTTCAGCGCCTAGGACGGATTTGATTACGATTGCAGAATCTTCTACAGCCACGTTGGTCCCTCCGCCGCTTGAGCGTGCGGCTGTTGCGGTTCATCCATCGGCACGATGCCGATGTCGAGCGTTCCGTCGGGCGCGTTGCCAATCGCCACGCGGCACGGCACGCCGACCGTGAGCATCAGCATTTGCCCAGGTTTGAGTTTATGATTCGTCTCCTCGGCCATGATTCGATTCTCCTTTGGGCTCATCAGTGGGCGATTCGACGCCCAGACCCGCAGTTGCGGGTTTCGCCCTACTTCACGTAAGGTTCAGTCCATGGGCCATGCAGCGTCCGCATCGGCGTCGGATAGAACCTCTCCACACTCGACACAATGCACGTCCTGCATATCATCCGCGTGGAGGTGGTGGCCCTTGTGCGGGCCTTTGTCGCCCTTATGCTCCCACGAGCTGAGGTGTTGTTTGAGTTTGTAGCCCCACTGATTAGCCATTATCGACCCCCTGTTCGCGAGCCGGTCGCGAATCTCATCCGCGAGTCGGCTGTTCTGATTTGCCGGCCTGCGCCATCCCGCGAAGTCGCGCCGAATCTCGGTCAGCGTGCGCTGATGCTTCTGCATCTCGCAGACTTGGCGATTGATCGAACGCCCAGCCTCGCGCGATTGTTCGATCGCGATTGCATGGTGCGCACCGAGCTCGACGATCTCATGCGTCTTGCTGAGTATCTTGAACATCGCCCGATCGACATGCTTCTCGCATCGGAAGATCGGAGCCTTGCCCTTTTTGCGGAGCATCACGGTCGCCGGGAAATATGCTTTGTGCATATCGCACGGTGGCTCGCTCCACGCCTGGGGAATCTGAACTGCCGCGTTAGACATTGCTGCCGAAGACCTCGACTGTGACGTGGATCGCCGCCGGAAACTTCCCGTCGGGAAATGCTCGCTTCTCGACATAGAGCGAGGCAATCGGTGAATCTGTGTTTGCCGCATCGACATCGAAGCGGACTGTGTTTTTGGTGATGCGCGTTTGTTTCAGCACCACGCTCGCGATGTTGCCCATGACTCGATTCTCCTGTGATTTGGATTCGTCTCTCTAATAAAAGAGCCCGCAGAGCCGATTAAAGAGACCCTGCGGGCTATCCGCCGCACCACACATCCCCAGAAAGTTTAAGGCCGTTCGCCCCATTGCGAGACGGCCCGTTCCCGATTTCAGGGGAGTTAGAAACCGGTACGTCTCTAGAGTCTAATCACGTTGCCCGATGGCGGCGGGAGCATCAGAGCGACCGCGCCCGCGAACCCGAGGGCTTTCTGACTCAGATCGAAAGTTGAGAAGCGCCCGTGTCCGATGTGCGCCAGCTCGCGCATGAAGGCTTCCGCTTCGGGGTTCGCCTCGCCGATATAGAGCGTGTCGATAATGCCCGAGGTCTTGCGCGCGAGGCTCAAGGTGTCCTCGGGATCGGCCACCGCGCCGTCTGACATGACGAGCGAATAGTCGGGCCTGCGAGTTACCAGAATGCGAAACGCGGTGCTCATGTGAGTGGTCCCGCCGCTCCACAATTCGTCGGCTGATTTGAGTTCGCGAGCCGATGAATCGAATCCGATGATGCGGACCTTGCCGGAATATGGCGCGAGGGCCTGGCGCACGCAATCTTGACGGCGCATCCCACGTTCTGGCGTGGGTGATTCCATAGAGCCTGAGCAATCGGCGATTACCCAATCGCCACCGAGCGCGTCCGATAACACAAGCGAATTGGCGTCACTGGATTGACGCGCGAGTCGTGAATTGTTCCTGAGAGTTAGGCTTGACATTGTGATTTCGATTCTCCTGATTCGGTTTGGGCGTTTTGTCGTGACACAGAGTCTATATTGGAAAAAGCGTACCAAGCAGATTGTGCCGGCGCCGCATGGCATCCAAGATGCATACATACGGCGCCGGTTGCCCTTCAGGAGTCTAGGAATCTTTGGGGCTTGTAGACTAGGTGACGTTGCGCGAGGGCAGCGACCAGAGACCGGAAAGCTAGGTCGGTGCGAAACCAGACTTGCGCGCCAGCAATCGGGCCAGCCGCGCGCAACGTGATTAGCGGTTCCTCGCGATGCTGACCTTTTGCGAAGCCTGAAAATTCAACGCGCGCAATCGAATCTCCTAAGTTGAGAGATAGTCCTGTGTAGGCGTCAAGTTGAGCCGACCATTCCGCATTGCACGGTGCTACTTGAAAGAGAACACCATGCGCGATCACTTTCAGCGCTAATTCACTGGCAGTCATTTGAGTATGAAGACTCGCGCGAGCATCAGGACAGTTACAATCAAGGCAGACATCAGGAGGCAAAAGATTGTTGCGGCCTGTCCGTTCAATCCCATAGTCTCTTGATGGTCCAGAATCGCGCGATCGCTTGCGCTTAATTCACCGCGCAAGTCGTGCGAATGATAGCAAGGCCAGCATGTGAGCAAACCCTTGCCCTTGCGTCCGTTGCAGAACGGGCAGACTAGTGAATTTCGAATGAGCGGATAATCCATGATTCAATTCTCCCTGAATGAAAGTTTCGGGCAGACACATCAATAGAGAACGCGCGAGCTATTCCCGCGCGTCTCTATCGATAGTGTTTCGTCTCATTTCAGAGACTCATCAGTGCTTTTCGTTATGCGACTTTGTGTCCGTAAGCGTATCCGTTCCCATTCGCGCGCATGGTGTTCCAAGCGCGTTTGGCAGCATGCGAGCGACACGCGCACGTTACCGCGTCACCATTGCAAGATGACTGAGAGGCAGACTTGCGCGCGCTACTCTTAGATGACGCACGGTCAGACATTCCAGAATCCTTCCGCGCATTCTGATATTCCGCGCGGGCCCACTGTGATGCGCGTTCTGACTGTTCCATCTTCTCGCGCAAGGCATCGAGTTTCGCGCTAGCGGCCTCGCGCGCGGCCTTCTCAGTAGCTTTCCGCAGTGCATCCTGTTTTGCAGCGTCGGCGGCCTCTTGGGCTCGCTTTGCACGTTCTGCACGGACCTTTTCTTGCGCGGCCTTCTCCGCGGCCTTCACATCCGGAGCAAATGCACGGTCGATTAGTTCAGCATCGACTAGCAGATACTTATCTGCGAGCGATTGCGCGAGTTTGACCGCGGACACCATTTCATCCTGAGTACATCCGTTCTCTATGGTCTTACGGCGCAAGTAAATGACCTTTTCGATTTTCGAGCATCGAGGACAGTTACGGTCAAACTTCCCTAGTTGAAACATGGTCGCGCAACCGGCTTTGTGATCCAGCGTGCTCCCTGCATTCGTTCCCGTGTCTGATTGATTCGTTGAAGTATCCATTTGATTCGTTCTCCTGTAGGCAATTTAGGCAGACACTATCGATTGAGTTTTCAATCGTCGCTCGCATCTCACTGCAAGTGTTCCGTCTCGCCGGAGAATCAAGTCTTAGTTGATTTACTCTCTGTCCGAGCAAACATGGTTATCGGTAATGTTCAAACTACAGACTAGTGCGTAATTTGTCAAGCGACAATCTGCATTTATTTCGTTCTCTGTATGATTATCGAACGTATATAAGGCATATTTCTTTTTAATCAGTGCGTAGCATGTACATAGGGACTAGTCCGCAGTGCGCTACAGGCGCGATGTGAGCCCCTTCCCTTACTCTCTTACTATGATCTCTCTTGTATCATCACAGATGCTTCATATGGGTATGATGCTATGAGATAGAGTTTCTATGCTCTTTCCTGTACGCACTAGTCGCCACGATAGAACGGATTCGCATCCCTCGATACATAGAGCACATCTTGCGTTATTTTGTCGCTTCAAGGCCTAATTCAGTGCCTATCATGCCCGTAGCATTGTATTGAGAATACAACGTCACGCTTTCGGGATTGTCCTTTGTTTCATTGATGTTTATGCCGATTACTCCATTGCCGGGTGGGTGCCCTCGGCCAATGGCGTTTCCGTGCGGGCAGCGGCGTCCCCGCGTAACTGGGGTAAAATTTAGGGAAATTGGGAAGGAATTGCGAAAACCGGGAGGAGAAATTACAGAAAAATAATTACAGAATTTTGGAGAACGTGGAATCCGGGGCTTGTTCTAAGGGTGGACGGGGGAGTAATTAGTTTTTCGTACCGTGGGTGATGAACAGATGAACAGATTGAAGCCAGAGAGAAGAGCGGAAGTGGAGCGGCGGCTGCGAGCTGGGGAAGGGGTTCGACAGATTGGGGCAGAGACGGGGGTGTCGAAAGAGACGGTGAGTCGGATCGCGGCAGAGATGGGGATTAAGTTCGGGGGACCAGGGAGCAGACCTCGAGCAGGGGGCCGTGGGGTAGCGGTTCCCGGGCCGCGCGAGCCCCGAATTGAATTAGGGCTGACGCCAATTCAAACTGGAGACCCGATTGGGGAGACGATCGAAGCTTTCGAGAAGCGCGTGGGGGAGATAGACACAGAGTTGGCAAGCTTGGGGCCGCGGGTCGAGGTGCTGCAGGCCGAGGCAGCTCAGTTGAGGAAGGCGACGGAAGCGCTGTACGAGGTGTTTCACACGAAACCATCGTCGGGAGCTTCGGGGACGATACACCCAGCGGAAAGAAAAGGTCATTGGGGAGACGGCGAGGTCTATCACCCGACGTACGGAGGCGGCGCAGCGAAGCGGACGACGACTACGTGGTGGATCCGGTATTACGCGGATGGAAAGCGAATTGCGGAAAACGCGCATACGCGCGACGAGGGAGTGGCGCGCGCGTTGGTGCAGTCGAGGGGATTGACCCGCAGCATCGGGCCGAACTTGCGACAGCGGATCGCGGAGAGGAACAGTTCCGGAAGGGTGGCCGAGCGGATTAAGGCTCCGGTCCTGAAAACCGATGAGGGGAAACCCTCCGCGGGTTCGAATCCCGCCCCTTCCGCCAAAATATCTGGGAATGGCGGGGCGCCACCGCCGGAAAAACGTGCAAGCACGGCCGGCGGCGTCGAAGCCGGCGCATCAAGCTCCGTCACCCTGTCGGCGTCGATCGCGCGCGAGATCTCGAGCAGCATGACGGCGCGCGTCAAACCGCCGATACAGCCTGCACGGCCGCGGCCCAAGCCAGCAGCGCCTCAACTGAGCGCCAGCTTACCGGAGGGTTCGCGGCTGAAATGGTCGGACAAGCAGAACAAGATGGTGATGACGGCGCCGGATGGGACCGAATTTGCGCCTGACCCCGGCCACGGCCCGAAAGAGGCGAACAATTGGAAGCCGCACTTCGATGGACTCCGGAATGCGTAGCGAGATTCGTGTGGATTGCGGTATTGAGGGTTGCGGGCGTCCATTCTATGCTTTGGATTTATGCAACAAACATTGGGCGCGCCCACGCGGTCAGCCTCATGTCCCTGCTCAGTATTTTCTTCGCATCATGTGGTATTTGGGCCGGTGCGCCCGACATCTCAGTGTGCGTCGGCGGGCAGCATCAGGGCCGTAATTCATGGCAGCCGCTCGTATATGTCTGTTCGAATTGGGATTCCAAACCGTAGTGCTCGCATTCGGGGAGCGCTTGGTGTATGACTCTCGAAACGGAGGACGGGTTTTATGGACGGATTGACGGAAGGGCGCATTGTTCACCTCGCACGGCCGAACGAAGTCAAAGACCACTGCCTGGCGGCGATCGTTACTCGAGTGTTCGAACCGGGATTTGGACGTCCGGTGGGCTTCGACTCGCTGGGACGCGCGATCGATGCGCAGGGACGCCTGGTGCAGTTCGACTCAGCCGGCGTACCGCTGGCGCCTGGCTCGGCGGTGCCGGTTCTTCATCCCGCGCGCCAAGTCATGCCGAACGCGCCAGCCGCGGTCACGGATGACGACGCAGACTCGATTCGATTGCGTGTGCGTGATGGAGCCCCCGTCGACGAGCGCGTGATGGTTAATCTGCATGTGTTCAAAGACGGCGCGCAGCAATTCGTGACCGGCGGCGGTATCCAGCAGACGCTTCATGTGCGCGGCGTTTTCGAGGCTCCCGAAGGCGAGCTCCTGGAAAATACCTTCCACGATCCGCGCAACTGCCCGCGCCTGCACCCCGAGGTGATCGCCGAAAAAGCGGCCGCCAAAGAGCGCGACCGGCTCGCCAGGGAAAATCAGACCGACGACGAAGCGCGGCGGATTCGTGAGCTTCACGAGAGCGGCGAAGTCCAAGCCGGGCAGGCCGAACAGGTCAAACTCGTCGGACAGGCCGACAATTCCGAGCGGAGCACCTTCGGGGAGCAGCATTAAGCCATATGGGAAAGAAGAGCACGCTTGAGCATCCGGCCGTCGGCAGGCATCGCACGGGCAACGGCTATGCGGCCATCGCTTCATCTGCTGTTAAGGAGACGCGCGAGCGCTGCCAGCGCTACTTCGCCCA
>QGNH01001254.1_pt2 | contig 27913 bp, 46 predicted proteins | sample 1735481 | NCBI WGS metagenome assembly QGNH01 (sample SAMN09239004, study PRJNA386568) | Viral metagenome, whole genome shotgun sequencing project.
TGGCCAACTTTCCTCATTACCAGTCACTAATTCGCCAACTTTCACAGTACCGGAGGAATCACCATTAGCGTGGCCATCAACTTGTGCAACTGCTGGTTGAGGAGATACCACAACAGGACTTGTTTGCTTTGCTACACGAGTAAATAATTGAGGGAAAAACTTTACTTCAAATCCTTCAGCGGATAACAATTGATCGGTGGTGACTTTGAATGTAACCACTCCACCATCATTATTATCTAATACTTCACTTTGATAGATCATGAATACTCTTTCATTGTCGGCAAGTGTTTCAGATCCAAATGTTGGCAATATCCTGATAATCCCTTCTTGAGTCATATGCGAACGCTCCCTGTAATTGATTTTCCAATTCTTTCATTCGTGCTTCTTGTGCGGCCAGACAATCTATCCAGCCCTCACAAATTTTAGTTCTAGTTCTGTCAATATAATGTTTTTTCTGCGAAACTTCAAGCTGTAGATAACTCAATTCGCGCTGCAACCGGTTATGCTCAGCAGGAGTTGAATATGGTGCATCTATAGGTATTCGCTGCATAGCAAAATCATTCATACAATAAATCCAACGTAATATTTCTTTTTTCCAATAATGACTTCAATTTCTTTAATGCCTTTTTCTGTATCTGTCGAATTCTTTCACGACTTAACCCAATTTGTGCAGCAACATCTTCCAGTGTGCCAGCATCTTCATCAAAGAAACCATATCTTTTTGCCAATACAATACGCTCTTTATCGTCCAACATATTTAGACATTCATATATAAGTTGCTTAGTTTTCATTTTCTGCACAACATATGGTGGAGAAATGATTTCCTCATCAGCAATACTGTCAGCAAAGATGATGTGATTTACATCATCTTCTAGGGTAAGACTTTCAATAGGAGAATCTAAGGATAATGTATCTCCACTATAGTTCAATATTTTTCGCACACGGTCAGCTTTCACTGCCTTCGACCGCCTTCGACTGCCCTCGACCGCCTTCGAGTTGCCTTCGGGTTGCCCTCGGGTTGCCTTCGGATTACCTTCGATGAATTTGCAAGCTATCTTCGAGTTGCTCCCCGCTGACCCCCATCTTCGAACCGTTTTCGAACCGCTTTCACAAACGTCTGTTGTCATCTCAACAGCAACACCATCTGCCCCAGATAAATTCTCTATCCTCAATAAACTATCTTTCGTGAGAGAATCTGCAACCTGAGCAACAGTTACATAACTAGCAAGCTCACTGGTTAGTTCAGACATTTTTTTTAGGTAAACATTTAGTTCATGTATTACGTGCACCGGAACCCTGATACTTTTGCCTTGGTTCACTAAGGCTCGACAAACAGCTTGTTTAATCCACCACGTAGAATATGTAGAAAATCTAAAGCCCTTTCCTGGGTCGAATTTTTCTACAGCTCGAATTAATCCAAGATTACCTTCTTCAATCAAATCTAACAAATCCAATCCATTACCGATATATCTTTTAGCTATATTGACAACTAATCGCAGGTTGCACTTGATGAGATGATTTTTTGCGCTGACATCCCCTTCAATCATTCGAGTTGCATAATATTTTTCTTCGTTAGGGGTAAGCAACTTATATTGAGCTATATCATTCATGTATAGCGTAACCACATTTACAGTATCAATTTTACATAGCCTTTTCTCTAACTGAACAAAACCATCATCTGTTAGTTTTGCGTCCAATTCTGTGGTATCTATTGAATTTTCCGAAGATATTTCCGCTGAGATATCGTCCAAAATATCTACCGAGGAATTAGCCGACATGTCTGTTGAATTGCTGTTGAGCAAATTGTTGCTGTATTTCATTCCGTGAAATTTTTCCATAAACGGTTCCATGTTTATTCGTGAGTATATATTCAATATTTCTTATACCAAAATATACGCTAAATTGCAAATACATAAATAGCTAGACGTATAGATGCCTACATATATAGAGACCTAGATATCTATACATCAACCACGTCAATCGCAACAAGTATTGATGAATTTGTTGCTCATCCCATATCACAGGATAGCCAAATGACACATGTTCCACGTAGAATATTTCCTGGCACACTCAATTTGCTTCCGTATCCCACACATGGTAATCTTATCCAAGATATGCTGTGGTTCGGTATGTCATTAGTCTCCTGTTTTCCACAGCGTATCTCTATAATGATCATGGGGGCGTATTTGGCTTCGATGTAAGCAACAATATCTAGTATGCGTGTCGAGAAGGCCACACAACTCGTTAAATTTTGTAGCGACATTTGCAAATGCAGATGAAACATTCTACGCATTAGCTGCCTGAACAACTCAGACTAATGCCTATCATTGATAGAGTTCATATGCTCTTTCTGTTGATAGTCGCAATCATATGATAGTGTGCTGAATACCTGAATTTGACACATAAAGCATGACAGGGGCGGTGCAATTAGCTCAGGCTATTTGAGTTTATTGCAATAAAGTAAATAGCTACACACGTAGATATGCTTGATAGTTGTACTTACAGACATGGGTTCAACTCCCATCGCCTCCAATATATTTTATCGGGGCTGTAGCTCAGTTGGTCAGAGCATGTGTATGTATTTATTCGCTATGGTCGCAGGTTCGAGTCCTGCCAGCTCCAATATATTTTATCGGAACTATAGCTCAGCTGGTAGAGCAAAGGATTGAAAATCCTTGTGTCGGGGGTTCGATTCCTTCTAGTTCCACTTCACTTGCAGTCAGGGCCGTTCAGCGATAGGGATTATTAGTATATTTCTTATGATTTAATTACCATTATATGTTAGTTAAATTTTTATCATAAGTGTGAAAAAAATAAATTATGAATATGTGTATTAGATTGTATTTTTTACATAGCGTGTAATGTCAGCCTTCTTATAACTATATATACAAAATAAATATTTAATAATCTATAAAAATATGCTATATTTTAAATTACGCCGTGAATCAGGGCCGTTCAGCGAACAGTTAGCTAGATTATAGCCAACATTTTTTGTTACTATCTTTTAATAAAAAAATTATTAGGAGATGACACCATGTTGGCAAAAAGCAAGCAAGAATTTATTAATTTTTTTCAAGAAATAGATGATTACAGACAAGATGAAAAAGTATTATATCCATTAGATGAGATACTATTCTTAGTCTTTACTGGAGTTTTAGGCTGTGCAGAAAGCTGGGATCTTATTATTGAGTATGGTAAACAAAAGATCAATTTTCTAAAAAAATATTTTCCATATAAACACGGTATTCCTTCTAAAAGTACATTAAGCACTGTAATTGGGATGATTGATAAAACCAAATTTGAGCAGTGGTTTTCTAGTTGGACTAAAGATTTAGCGGATCTTATTCCTCAAGAATTAATAGCAATTGATGGTAAAACTATTCGTGGCAGTAGAACTAGTTCAAAAAAAGCAAGCCATGTATTAAATGCGTTTGCTACTAAACGAGGACTTGTATTAGCACAACGAATGGTAGGTGAAAAAACTAACGAAATACCAGAAATACCTAAATTGCTTGACGATCTAAATATAGAAGGAGCAGTTATTAGTATAGATGCGATGGGCTGTCAAAAAGATATTGCTACTAAAATTATAGATAAAAAAGCTAATTATTTTCTAGCTCTAAAAGGGAACCAGAGTACATTAGAATCTGAAGCGATGTATTTGTTTACACAAAAAGAAAATGTTACATCTTTTAGTTTTTATGAAGAATATGATAAAGGTCATGGCCGAGTAGAAATTAGAAAATGTTGGAGTATTACTGCACCAGATTGGTTTAAAAATCAAGGATGGCACGAATTAAAAAGTATTAGCATGATAGAATCTGAACGATTTATTAAAGGCGAAAGCAGTATTGAACAAAGAATGTATATTTCTAGTTTAGAAGCTGATGCCAAACAACATTTTAATTATGCTAGGCAACACTGGTTGGTAGAAAATAGTGTACATTGGGTTCTGGATGTAACTTTTAAAGAAGATGATAGTCAAATTAAAAATGCCGCAGAAAACATGTCAGTAATTCGTAAAATTATTATCAATTTAATAAGGATTTATAAAGAAAAAATTCAATCTAAATCTAGTTTAAGGGCATTGCGTATGATGGCTGGATGGTCTGATGATGTTGCTGGAGGAATTTTGAGTGGGTTATTTGTTTAACTGTTCGCTGAACAGCCCTGACTTGCAGTTCCACATTGCTTGATGAAACATTATTCTTTGTGTAAGATAATTCCATGAAAACCTTATCTGATGCATCACGCGAACAAGAAAAAAACCTAAGAAATTATCGTCGCAAACAAATTGATTTGGTAGAATTCAGCCGAAGAAATAGAGAAATTGAAGAATTTATTGTTCAGCATGACAATATCAGCAAAAGTGATCAAACACACGTACAACACTATACGTTATCGCGAGGGTTAATCAGTCGCTGGGTTCCTTGCTGGGAAAGAGCTGATTGGTTGCTTAAATACTCTAAAACAGAAATGAAAAGACTTCTTAGCAAAGTATTCAAGAAGAAAAAAAGAGTTGAAGGACTGTACAAAAATCAAATATCTATCAGCGATGATTTTGATGAGCCGTTATATTTAGCCAAAGAAGAAGAACTAACTAAAGACGCATTGGTCCTACGCAAAAATTTATTCAAAGAATTGGAAGCTGAAATAAAAGACATGAAGAATTGGAAAGAAAATAAGAAATAATCCACAAAGAAAACATAGAGACAGTGCAAGCAACCAATTCATATAGATAATTTCAGTCAAACAAAAAAATGCCCAACCAAGGAGTCGGGCTAAGAACCTATATTTATCGGTTAGAGATTGACATCAACCACAATATCATCATCACAATTAAGCGTATGTACTACTTTAACTGACAGATAATTACCATCAATCAGTGTTATTTATGCGATATTATCTATGAGTTGTATATATTTTTTTTTTTTCATATAATCATTCACAGTTGAATATTACAAATTAAATAGATATTGATTAATTTAAATTTATATAAGAGATCAACCATGCATAGCGACGCCAACAAAGTATCTGAAATACAAATGATTGCAAATTCACCCGAAAAAATAGTTACAGCATCCTTCACAAGATGTTCAACTAATGACAGAAATTTATTCCACACATCAAAATGTCTTGTTCCAATAAGTATGGGTGGTGGCACAGGGCATCAGGGTAACAAATTTGCAGCTACAATGAGGCTTGTTGATTCTTGCTTCGAATCATGTTCACTACTTGTAGTTGATAGCGTCCATAGACATACGCTAAAAATTAAACATCCTGATGAAACTGATGCCATACTTCTGAAACGAGCTCTCGATGAAGGAACAGAATGGAGAAATAAAAATGAACCGGCATATATGCAGTTAACCATACCATACACAATCACTCATTGGGATAAATATCGATTACACAAGAATTTTAGCAAGCACCACAAGACAGTATCAGAACTATACAATAATGAGATTTCATTCAGAAAAGCACTAGATGATAGTGCCAATGAATATCTCAAAAGAAGCTTCTTAGCAAATACCGCATCACAGAGCCTCTCATATGAGGAGGCATTTCAATGTTGCATTAATTATCTAAAAGAAGAATGTGCTGGTGTGTGTGTTTTTGGCGGGGACTCATTTGAAGAATATAATTTTATGATATATCCAGGTAAACTTGGCTCAGCTGTATTAACTACCTATGAGCATTTCGTTGTACCAAATTATCCTAACTTGATAAAGCCACTTTCACTTATGTTTGACAAAAAACTGAAAAAACCAACAAAATTATCAACAAATAAAAATGAAACACCCAAAGAACATTTCATTAAATAACTCATTTTTCAATTCTAGAACAAACATCTATTGGAAAAATAATCAAGGAGTCTATCTAGGATGCAACCTTTCTCATGCGTTAACACTGGGATTAAATTCTCCAGCAGCAATAGTAGGCAAAAATGATTTTGAGTTACTTCTGAATGAAGATGCTGTCATATGCAGAAAAAATGATCTATATGTACTTGATGCTGCAAAACCAGATATTATCGAAGAAACATCTCATTTGAAAGAAATTCCCAGGATATATCAAAGCCACAAAATACCATTGATCAATAAAAAAAATGTTGTCATGGGGGTTTTTGGTATATCTACTGATATTACTGATACCATATCTGCACAGAAAAAAACAGAAACATACAGAGAAGCAATCGCACTACACGAAAATATAGCCTTCAACAATTTATCCCCACAAGAACTTAAGGTGGTAAAGATGTTAGCGACAGGAAAACCAAGAAAAATAATTTCCAAGGAAATGGGAATATCTATAAAGACTATTGATACTTATCGAACGCGTATATTCATCAAGCTAAACATCAAAAACAATATAGAGTTATTGCACTTCATTATCAGAAATAATTTGCGAAATTTAATTCCATGGCTGTAGATAGCGTATACGCGGCCAAAACACGATCTATTGGATCACATTTGGCTGAGTATAGGGTTGGCAACATGAATTTCACATGCATCTCCAAGATACAATCAAGGGCTTTATTGCTAGTACTACTACTGAAATAACTTCTCTTACCTCTAAACTATAGCAGCAAACAGAAATCACCAGCCAAGCACCAGCCAAGCACCAGCAACATTAAGCTATACCAACCAAAAACAGCATACCTTATATAGTCATTTATCGCAATAATCCTGGATGGCTTTGCGAACTATATCGGCCATAGTTACATTTTCTTTGTTAGCTAAATTGTTAGTTTTGATCTTAGCTTGAAATAACCGAAGGAAATCGTCTGGCATATTTACGTTTAGTTGGTTACGTTTAGGTTTGATACCTACCCATTTCTCGGCAGTTTGGGCTTGATCTGTTTTCTTTACGTCGGGGGTATCTATGTGCATTTTGAATTCTTTCTTCATAGGTATTATCCTTATGTGTAGATGTATATATTTGTAGATATGTAGATGTCTAGTTGTCTACACCAACCTCATTATTTCCTCATATAGCTCATGTATTTCTTTGGTGGCAAGCAATTCTTTGTCAGACTCCTGAGCTACTATACCTGTTCCAACTGTTTCTGAAAAAACCACCCTATCTGAAACTTTGGATTTCAATACTGGTATTTCAATTCCCACCATCTTTTCCATTCCAACCACAGACTTCTGAATATCACGCCCAATTACTGTGTTGCCCTTTTTCATGCTTATCATCATCGCAAATTTGATATCTGGTTTGAATAATATTGTTGTTTCTTTGATTAAGCCAAATACCTCTATGCTTGACCATAAGTCGAACGCAGAAGGTTTGCATGGAACCACAATAAAGTCGGAGGCACATATAACCGACTTGGCTATATCAGTTGTACGTGGTGGAGAATCTATTATCACCACATCATAGTCTTTAGCCATGGCCGGCAAATCTCTACATAAAGTTATTGTGGGCATGGCTGTCACAAGAAAGTTAACTGGTAAATCTGTTTTCCTATAGCTTAACCATTTCATGAGGGAACCCTGATAGTCAGCATCTACTACCAATGTTTTGTTTCCGCGCCTGGCACTTTCGTATGCAACACAAATGGTTAATGTGGATTTGCCCACCCCGCCCTTTTGATTAACAAACCCAATAGTTATTGTCATTATCTTACTCCTATATGTTGCCTGTAGATGTATAGTTATCTATGTATGTAGTATTGTAGTTTTCTAGTATTCTACATATCTACACGTGAAATGCAAGCATCATTCAACTGTTTCCAAAATGGATACTGTTGCATAGACATTAGTGCTAAATATTTGCATAATATTTGCTGATATAGTTTGGTACCGAGGAACCAATGAGCACAAACAATCCCACGTTTGCATGGCTAACTGACATTCACTTGAATTTCCTGAAGCTCCTTGAAAGAATGGAATTCTACAAAGAGATAAATGCGTGTAGTGCTAGCCATATATTGATCACTGGCGATATAGCTGAGGCCATATCGCTGGAAATGATACTTGCTGAGATGAGCGAGCACATAGATAAGTATATTTATTTCGTGCTTGGCAATCATGACTACTATCACGGTGCTGTTGATGAAGTGAAGACTATGCTGTCCAAGCTGCCATATAAGAAAGTCCGCTGGCTTCCTGGTGAGCATCCAGTATGGACAGCTAATGTCACTCTAATTGGTACTGATAGTTGGGCAGATGGCAGATATGGGAACTATCACCGCAGCGAAGTGGTAATGAATGACAGCAAAATAATATATGATTTATACAATGCGACAAAAAATGCATTGCTAACAATGACGTTTGCTGGCGGCGCATTACTGACAAAGATGCAAGAACTTGCTGACAAAGATGCTCACCAACTGTGGTGTACTATGGAAAATGCCATACAGAATACTCATCCTGAACGCGATCACGATTTGTTTGTTGTACTGACACATATACCTCCATTTCCTGAAGTATGCAAATATAACAGAAGCAACACAGACAAAGCATGGCTACCATTCTATTCATGCAAAGCAACTGGCGATGTATTGCTGAAATTTGCCAATGAACATCCTGAGATTAAAGTATTGGTATTGTGCGGGCATACTCATTCGGCTGCCGAATACCAGCCCTTGCCGAATCTGCTGGTCAAATGCGGTGGATCAGAGTATTATCATCCAAAAATAAATGAGATATTGGAGTTTGACATAAACAATGAGTTCATCAATAAGAAATAATGAAATAAAAGTATTCACAAATGGCAAATGGTAACACCAGAAGAAGCGCGAAAAATACAGGCAGCAAAACTTCGTATGCGAATTGTTCATCTACAAAAAAGATTAGATTTGTTATTGAATAATGGTTGCAAACAGGCGCATAGTCCCCGTGAATCATGGTAAACACAATGAACAAACAAACATTTGATTATTTCTGCGTGCTGGATTTTGAAGCCACATGCCAAGAAAGCAACAAAGATTACACAATGGAGATAATTGAGTTTCCAGTAGTCATGATCGACACGCAACCATTACTCATAGAGAGTACATTTCAGATGTATGTGAAACCAATCATTAATCCAACTTTATCTGATTATTGTACACAATTGACAGGTATAACTCAGGAAACAGTAGATTCTGCTTATGTATTTGCTGATGTGATGGGAGCGTTTACTTCATGGATATCGCATTTCTACGCAACAGTTCCGCAATCAAACATATTGTTCATCACCTGTGGCGACTGGGACTTGAAAACTATGTTGCCAAATCAGTGCAAAATGAGCAAATTATCTATACCAGAAATATTCAATTCTTGGTGCAACATCAAAAAAATGTATAATCGACATTATTCTGAGAAAATACGTGGTATGCATTTTATGAAAGAAATAATCAATGGCGACCATGTGCATAAAAAGACTTCAGCGAGAGGCATGAAAAGTTTGTTGAACAGATTGAACTTGCCCCTGATAGGTAGACAGCACAGCGGAATAGATGATGCCAGAAATATAGCACAAGCTGTGATCAAGATGTGCCGGGATGGGTGTATATTTGAGCCTACATGGCCCAAAAGAGATATAGGTGAAGAACTTATAGAGGGACTTCGATCTATTGCTCGAAGTGAAGGCAAAAGATATGAGGTGAAGATTGATTGACAAACACAACCAAGAAAAGACTAAACAAGAAGTAGTTGAAATACTTCATCAATATGCAGCAGTATTCGCAAAAATGTATAGCAAACTTATGCCAATCAATGGTGTATATAGTCGCAACATCGTGAAGTGCGCAACTATATATCTAGTGGCACAAGAATATATACGAATAACTTTGTCTGACATCGACAAAATCCTCCCTTTGATACGCGAAAATGAATTTGCCTCATTAACATCTAGGCAAATTGCGTATGAAATAGCTAAACAAGCACAGAGGTACGCCACGGAAGATATAGAAAAAAATATCGATAAGTATCTGAAAGAAGGAGCCCACCGTGTTCATTAATGAGGGCGCCGTTGATTTAGTTAGCTATATACGGAGCAAGTATGAGCAAAAAGAAACCTGCCACACTTCATCCGTGGTGGGCGAAGAAAGTTTACCCGATGAGCAATTATACTTTGTTAGTCATATTTGCTGATAGAAATATGGCGCTATATTGCGTAAAGCATCTGATATTTGGAGATAATCCAGGAGTATTTGCTAGGTTGCAAAACGTGGATAACTTCAACAAGGTGTGCGTGATGGATCGGACGGTGAATTGGATGGTTCATCCATTTGAAGAAGGTGGAATTGCAGATGAATACAATTGCATTGATGTGTGTTGTGAGACTATGTATCAAGTTGTTGTGAGCGGTGAGGCTACCAAAGAATGGCCAAGCGTATGGGTATTGAATAGAGATGGCAAATGATGGACTATAGTGAAGTGTTAGCTGAGATTGTGGAAGAAATGAAAGAGATGAACGTCAGTTTTCAAGACATTTCAGATAGTCTTGGGGGAGCTCATGCGGTCTTCAGTCAGGAGGTGCTCGCAGTATTGCAGAAGAAATACTGGAAACTAAATGGACAATGAAAGAAACGATAGACCGCCTAGAAGATAAGGGGTGTGATAGCATAAAAACCCTACAAATAAACAATGAGAAAATCAAGCGAGGAAAATGAGATGACAGATGAAGAACTCCAACCAGCAGAAGAATATATAGAAAAATACACAGCAGAATATAAGGTTGCCATAAAGGAAGGAAAAAGAACGTGCAAGATGAGCTTCTGGGAAGGCTTCGCTAGTGGGAGAAATCTTGCTCGCGTATTAATTGCTGAACGATTGTTAGTCACGGGGAGTAATTTATCTCTTGATGAATTAGCAGCAGCAACATTCTTGAATACCGAGGCAGTCCTAGCACTGCAAACCAGGATGATGAAAGATGAATCCAAAAGATTAGAAAACAAGCAACAAATGAACGAAAAAATTGCCAAAAACAAAAAATTCACCCTCGCAGTAATCGAGAAACAAGCCGCAATAATAGTTGAACTGCAAAATGATCTAATATTTCTATTCCAGCGCACAGATAAACTTAATGAAATTCAAAGTAGCATCAGCGCATTGATGGACGCAGCAAAGAATGCTGCGTGGTGCGAGAATGATATCAAAGAAAGAAACAGAATTTACTCTGAGCTATTACAGAACATGGTTGCCTCTATAGGTGAGTTTTCTGACGAATACACAGATGAACACACAGACAAATACATGAAGATTGTACAGAAGTACGTTCAGATCATTCATAAGAAAAAATCCCAATCAGATAAAGATGATGCTGATGACAATGAGATATTTCGGGATTAGCAATAATGCCTATGATCACAGTGCATTTGAGATTTCCCATGAAAATGTTTATGATGCTTAATGAACAAGAAAACACCAGCAAAGCGGGCATTTTCTACGAAAGAGGCAGCTATATATATATGTATGAGCGCGTCCTGGTTGCAACACGGCCAAGTTGAAGGCAACAGAGAAGGCAGAATATCTCATCCGCCATTCATCAAGATTGGAAGATCAATTAGGTATTTGATAGAAGACCTGGATGAGTGGTTGGACAAATTTAGTAAATCGGATAGCTTAGCTCAGTTGTCGGTGACGAACGACCGGATATCACGCAACCGCAAATAGTGCTTTAGCACAAAACCATTATTGTGCCGCGTGTTGCTAAATATACATATAGATCAATGAGTTATACAGGCTAACGCAAACCGTACAAAATTAGATATAATCAACTACATGAACAACAAAACAAACAAAATAGCCATAGCCAAAGAAGATACACAAAACACAGAAGCACAAGCGGACAAAATATTAGGCAAGATATTCTACAGCAACACCGCAAAATTGATGTATGAAAGCTCAACGAAACTACATGCTGCTGGCATAATGAGTGATGCTGAGTTTGCAAAACATGAGATATTTTGTTGCCGTCCAACGGTGGAGAAAGATGCTAATGGAAAAGATTGAACAAAACAATACTACAATGAGTAATTTTCCAAAACTAGAATGCCCATTTGTTCGCAAAATGTTCAAAGTAGATAAAGATTCATTTCAACAACATCGAAAGAATTCTCACTATCAACTGCGCAAACCAGAAGTATATCTAGTGATCAATCAGATAAACCCTGGATTTGAATGGGTATTCAATGATGCGGACACAATTGCTGTGGAAAAACTAGATGGAACAAATGTAAAAATATTTACTATAGATGGAAGACTTGTAGCCATACAAAACAGAAAAAATATCATAGATCCACAGCTGATAGTTGGAGGACAAACATTTGTTATCGAAGGAATAGTACAATCAGCCACTTCAGCCTTCAAAGGATATGTGAATGCTAACGGCGAACAATGTGGAGAACTGCTTGGACCAAAGCTAAATGGAAATAGATACAATCTAGATGGGCACATATGGTATCCATTCGATAAAGCAATACAACATTTGGTATACCGTTCCTATGATACGCATAAGCGGACGTTCGACCAAGTGAGCGAATGGATGAAAGAACTAATATCGAAGTTCTACAGAAAAAACACTAAACCGCGGGACAAAGATATATGCGCAGAAGGTGTGGTATTCTACAATTTGAGAAGAAAAGCAGAAGGCAATACCTGGCGAGCAAAATTGAGAAGAGACATGTTTGTATGGTACTATGAACCAAAAGTGTCGGTGATAGAATATAGTAGCGAAATATAGCATTGAAAATACCTGAACTCATAGTAGATAAGAGCAAAGACGATATAGAGATGGATAAAATAATTAGACTTGAACTTCCCACTAGCAGGAAATGTAAATTTGTGGAAAGCTCAGGAAATATTTTTCGCGACCTGGGATTTGCTAATCCTGAGTTGGAGATGAAGATATTCCAGGAGAAATACAAGCTATTTGTCAAACAAAAGAAGGATAACTCTATTGGGGTTAGCACTAATCCGTCGGGGAAAGAAAAATGATAGACGCTAAACAAAAATTCACGGATAAACAAATTCCAGCAAGAGAGCAATGGCTACACGACAACAAAGAAGCACCAGACAGAGAAGCACTAGATAGTCTTGAGCAGGACCTCAAAGATGTTGCGGCCGGAGGAGTTGTATATAAGGGAAGGCGGAGTCATTCTCAGGAACGGAGAAAAAGTGATGCTTGAGGTAGTTAAACCGGCAGATATACGAGAATTCATTGAGGAAATATGCGAGCATCTGTTAGCCAGATTGCCAATGCTTGAAGTGCTTCGCAGGTCAGATAATGGGGACGAAGCTGTGAAGGCCGTTAGATTTATGGCTAACATCAAGTATGTGGTGTTAAAGATGAGGGCGGGTGAGATTGTGCCAAACATCAAAGGATTGAATGAGAAGCATCAATGCTATACCGCAAAGGAAGTGGCAGGCTTGATATTCAATACGTACGAGAAAGATGCTGAGGAACTTGGAGAACATGAAAATGAAAGACACACCAATGGAAGATGAGCCGAAAGAAGATGGGCCGAAAGAAGACAAGACGAAGGAAGATGAATCGAAAGAAGATGATTTCTCTGCAATGGTAACCCGTTTACAGAAAACATTGGATGAATTAGTTGAGGGAATAGCTAATACGGGCGATGCAGCTAAGCAAGTCAGGAATGATATAGCGGTGATTCGCACAATAGCGAGGATGATGGAAGACGAAGAAAGCAAAAGTACCCATGAAGCCCCAGAAGACTCCACCCAAGACTGCTAGCAGACCCCAAGCCAAGATAGATGCAAAAAAGTGGGGTGACAAGTAGGGTTTTGGCGAGATATACGCTATACTGCACCAAAAGTGTTGAAGCACACCCCGGTCAGATTGATAGATTCATCTATATATGATAGATTCATTCCGTGTAGCGGGCGTACCACCAAATAATTTCATTTGATTTTCTTGCAAGAAAGCAATACTGCTCTGTCAAAGTCCTCAGATGAGGATTTCTTCGGAATAATTCCCCGAATTGAACCTATCATCCGATTATTTACACTGTTTGCTGGAGGTTTTCCAGTATATTTTTTGTAGTTATCTGCCCAGATATCCAAATCAAGTCTATCGAATGCTATTCCTTGAGTTCCAATAGGGATTTCAATTAGTTGTGGTCTTGCTTCGGTGTTGAAACGGTTGCGATCCATGCCTAGATAGTTAGGCGCATCTCTCAATCGGATAAATCTTGGCAAACAGCAGCTATTCAACATATGGATAAATCTCTGGGTAATTTTGGCTGTCGAGGCTATGAGTAAACTTTGCTTGCCCCCAACCCAATACTACCGGAACAAATTGAAGTATTCCACAGCAACATACCGCATGCAACTTCAATTCTGGCCAATATAGGTAGCTCACATATACATCTTGGTTGAATTCAACATTGCAAATATGGAAGTCATACACATCCTTGAACATAGGACACTTATCGTATGATACCCAATATTTATTTCGCCCTGGAGGATGTGTATTGAGATTCAGGAAGATTCCATCGGGCATGATGTCAACTGATACATCTGATTTAGCCATTCATTTATCCTTGTACGTCTCTTGGGTCTTTTTGATCAAGCTCATCAGTCTTGCACCAAGAACATTTATCGATACCTGAATTCCTTCCGCAAGCTGTTCGGAAAAAGATTTGTTGATCTTAGACTTCTTCAATGCCTTCATATCCGATCCCAACCCAGCTATCACCATCACATGGTGTTCGAGATAGTCTATTAGATATTTTTTCTCTAATTCAGGCGTAAGTTTTTCAGCACTATCGAAATGCGGCAGCAATATTCCAATTATTTCATTGATATCATCAACAGGAATATCCATTTTGCATATTTCATCAAGAATCAAATCTACATGCCCCACAGACATCTACTTATTCTCAGGTAAATTCAACAGGAACGGCACATCTTTTCCAACAACTTGTGGCAATACGCCATTCCATTTCTTCAATGCTTCCCACTGTAGCATTTCTTTGGTGAGAGACCTAGAGATGAGCATGTTAGCTCTAGCATCAGCGTCAGCCTGTATGAGCCTAGATTGAGCTATACCGGTCATCACGGCTACTTCTTTGCGAGCCTGTGCTTCCGCCTCCCTCAACTCATTCTCGCGCTGCTGTGCACGCTGTATGGCCTCTATTTTGCTGTTTAGTGCATTGCGTACTGTGCTTGGCACATTGAATTGCCCAATGATGTATAGATGAGATATGTTGAACCCTAGTGGCAACAATTCAGTATGTACCTGATTGAGTACGTTGGTGAAAAATGTTTCCTTCTCAGGACCATAGAGTTCTTCGATCTTTAGCTTAGCTGCGCTACGATTGATAGCATCACGCAAGTTGTTGCGGATGAACAAATGAGTGATTTCATCCATACCACGGCGATATTTGGCAAATAATTCACGTATGCGTTCTGGTTTCAGATTAAACGTGATACCAATATCAGCCTGAACAGCTAAACCTTCACTGGTCTGAAAGCTAAATCCCTCAGCGTCAACCCATTGATGGTTTTGCTCAAAGATAGGAAATCTATACACTTTGCACCATGGTTTGATTAAATGATAGCCTACGTGCAATTCCTGGTCCTCAACACCTCTGTTTGAGCCGATTAGATTGACAACAACTCCAACTTCCCCTGGCTGAACTCGCTGAAAGCATCCAAACACAACTGTACATATCAGCAAACCGACATATATTGCTGAAGCTATAGTGCGGCTAATTGGTATACGGTGTGGATCATCACAGAATAGGTTAGTGAACCCCATGTACCATATGTACATAACTGTCATCAGGCAGATTGATATAGTCATAGCATACACCTCGTGTAACCGTGTCGTGTTGAAGGGAGAATACAGAAAAAAGAATACAAGGAATATGATGCAGAAACAATATGTGTAGCCAAACTAAGCATAATTGATCATTTGGATAACCAAGATGTGGAAACTCTATAGAGAGTTGGCGCTATATTCCTTGGTGGGGGCGTGCGTGTAGCTGCATGTGCACCGAGCGCACAGTGAAAGCTGTAGGCATATGTACGGTGATTCGTAGATAGTGTCACCATGAGCATTGCAGATAGGTAGAATGAAGGAAAACGTGATGGGAGTGGTGCCAGGATATATAGTACTTATTTATTTAAATAGCTAACATATAGGAACTATGGATTAGGTAAAGCTGAGTGTGGACTAGGGATAAAATATATACCGCGCTAAAACTGGGGGTCACTTTGTGGGTGGCCGCCTATGTAGTAAGTCGTTTCTCTGAGAAAATAATTATTTGTCAGCCTTGCTACGCTTAACTACTTCTGTGAAGTCTGACCAATCCTCTACCTTGAACGACCTAATATCTCTTACTGATCTCTTAAACCAATCGATATCTGCCAACCTCTGTATTGCGTCATAGACGTGAGTTAACGTATTCGCAGTATCTTTTGTCACGTATAAGCTACCTTGCTGCCACTCGAAGCCTAACGCCTCTAGTTCTCGAGAAACCTCAGCATATGCACCGTTGTACGGATCACCATAGTGTTTCTTTAAGTCGTCAATCTTTAGATCAAATGCTATTGCGTACACGCCTGTTCTCCAACTGTTGATTTGTTTGTAGATATTCTACACGAATACCTATCTAAACAACACTCGCACAATCCATCATCTATGAGACTGAAACAGAGACAGATGAAACGTACCGACAAACAACCGAAAACATCTCTCATATATATCTCTCACAACATCAGTCGCATAATTAAATCAATTTGATGAGTTGCGAGAGATATATCAATAGTCGGATAGCTCTCATCAATATATGGCTTCGCCAAAGATGTTTGCTGACACTATCTATATGTTGTCTTCATCATTATCAGTACTGCCAACCCGACTATTGTTGTCGTTTAGTTTTTGCTGTAAGCCTTTGATATCGTCAGCCATGCTAGTCACTTCTGCAATTTTCACGCCACAGACCAGCGAATCTGATATTTGTTTGATTTCATGAGCTGTTAACGACCCTTTGTCAACCTCATTCATCACTACGTCAAACCTACCTGTATGGCTTGCAGCAGCAGCTATACCTCTTACCCTCAGTTTGCGTTGAGAAGTAACACCAAACCTATTAGTCATTATACTATTGTAGACATTCCAATTGAAGTTTGGCTTTTCCATACCATTTACCCCGACATTTTCCCAGTATTTTTGGGCGGTAGCATTAGCTTTGGCGTAAGCTTCATCAAAATCAGGATACTTATTTGTCCATTCGTAGAATGTTGCCTCACAAATATCAGCCTCAACTAAATAAGCTGTCAATGATTCACCTTTCGCAAACATAGATTTTAGCAAAGGAAGGTACTTTTCAGCGTCATAGATAGGTTGATTACCTGGTTTTCTCAATTTTCTTTTTGGCATTTATTCCACCTTTAGTCAGTTGTGTTATTTAGTTTAGTTGCTGGCTCAGCAGTTCTCTGTCAAATATAGTACAAAATTAATTTTTTGTGTGAAATTTCCCAATTTATTTTTTTACTCCCCAAGTAATCTCACTTTCTTTATATTTATTTCACAACCCCTAAAAATATTTATACATACATATTGACACCAAACTTTATTTATGTTTTACTGTCGTCAACGACAACAAAATACCCGGCGATTTGGGACTACAAGATAAATAATTAATCAACAAAACAGAAAGCAAGGAGTAAACATTATGGCAACTATGATTCACACACCAAGAAACTCTGCATTACTTTATTTGTCATCACTGACGTTAGCTCAAATTAACTCTTTACCTGAAAAAAGATTAGACAAGCTGTTAGCGGAACTAAACGATTCTGAAACTGAGAAGCTCATGTACTCGCTGTCACGCTTTCAATCAACATCAACTAAGGAGTAATCACTATGAACAATCTAAGCAAATTCGAAAAATACGTACTAGATAACCACAAAGACGATCTACACGAGATAGCTGAACATGGATGTTCCGCTGGATTTTCTGGGCTGATATCATACTACGAAACATTTAAGCTCTACAGTCAATTTGCAGATGACTTGCACGAAATGCTAGCAGAATACTTAGAGGATTCAGGAGATAATATGCCAAAATCGCTTATTGAATCACCGAAAGACGCCAGCATCTTCCAAAACTGGATTGTGTGGTTTGGCGTAGAAGAAATCGCCCACAGATTTGTCAATGATGACAGTAGCTACCCAGACTATAGAACAAAAGATAATCAACCAAGACACTATAGGAGTAAACACTATGCCTAACTACATACACAACAAAATTATCTTTGACGCAGTACACGCAGATAAAGTTTTTGCAGAGTGCTGCCCTGATGGGAAGTTTGATTTCAATACATTGATACCTATGCCACTATACATCTACCAAGGACATATAGGCGAGGGAGAAAATAAAGAAGACTTTGGGGAAGATAATTGGCTAACTTGGAGGTACGAAAATTGGGGCAACAAATGGAACCATATCACCCTTACTGCAAAACCAAAGACAACAAAGGAATTATTTTTTTTCCACACGCATGGAGCATACCTCGAAGAATAATCACTGCTTTCGCCAACAAATTCCAAATATCCTTTCAGTACAAATACTTAGATGAAATGGGCAACTTTTGGGGTGTGGAATATTGGAACGACAAACAAAGATCGATACGGCGGTACATGGATAAATCCGATCTCAAACTTCTCCAAGATGAATTTCTCGACTAACTCAGGGGGTGTATTCCCCCATTTACTTTATCTAACTGGTTCAACGTGGTATATTATAGCCTTTACCCAATGTTTCCCGTGCCAGCTTGATTATTTTTAGCAGTTATTTTTTTTAGATATATTCATTTTTTCCACACAACGCTGTACATTTTCCATTGCCACCACCAAGTCAGCTGGATGTCCTTCTAGCACATTAGATATGTTTTCTTCTGTCGGATCCTTCATTGCCTTCAATATTTTTCTTTCCATTTCAGCTATCTCGTCTTTTCGCATATCCATCAATTTCTCTTCTCATCTTTGAGCACTCTCTTCACCAAATCCAGCAAATATATACTGTTTGTTGCGAGCAATATTCCTTCCTTGCAGATTTCCATGTTTTGTTCGCCCATGATACTTTCTATGCTCCACCTAGCCATCACCGATGCCTGTGGCGAATAAACCTCAAGGTTTGGTTCTCGTCTGTCATAATTACCTCTTTAACTGTCAAGTGTTTTTCTCCATTTGTCATCCAGCTGAAATTCCACTAGCAAATTGAGCAAACCCATTGCTTCTTTTGCACACAGTATCATTTTGTGAAATTTATCTACATCAACCAACCCATTTTGATCCACGTAATCATCCTCAGAACGAATCATAGTGTACATGCTTTCAGTGAGATGCCACCGCATTTTGTGTATTGCTTTCACTGTATCGTGAATCTTTGCCATATTTGCCAAACTAGCCATGTTTACCTCCTAACTATTAGTGCTATTCTGATCACGGGGGTAAGTACAATACCGAGCAAGACAAATCCAGCGTAACCAAGAGTGCGAATCGTGTACAATTTTTCGTTCATTCTGTGCTCCAATCCATCAATATCAATCCTTGTAGATACTGCCAATGCACGTAAATCATCTTTTGTCGCCAAATCAACTATAGCTTGATCAAACGAACAGGCTTGAGCATACGCTGTATCAGCAGGTACGCCAGATTCTGTCAGCGTTTTGTGGTAGTTTGGTGCTGTCATTGTAGACATATTTATTCCCATTTTTGTCCTGCCAATATTTTCTTTAGCCCCTCAAATTCTTTATCTACATCCCGCTGCATTACCGCCAATAACTGTTTGAGATTTCCATGATATACAGCTCTATTTATTCCCATATTATGCCGTGAATGTCCGCGGTGAGTATAGCACTCATTGTATAGCTTTTGCATTGCTTTGATCACGTAGATTAGCTCGGTGATCTCGGCTTTAGCGTCAACCATCTGTTTTCCCAAACTTCTCCTCCCTGTATTTCTTCAAGAACTTTCTCAATTTGACTGTATCTTCGTCATAGTCCAGAAGTCTCTCAATTTTTCTCATGAAAGTAGGCATTGTAGCAACTATATGTTCAATATCATCTATGAAAATAACTAACATGAGGATATCCTGTTTGAGTTGCTTGTTTTCTTCTTTTAGCCGTTCAATCGGCAATAATTGTTCAGTTTCTTTCGTTCGTGCAGGATTAGCTATCTGTTCCATTCTTTTCCTCTCTATACTTCCGCAAAAACTTCTGCAACTTCTCCGATTCATCCGCATAATCTAATATTTTCTCAATTTTCCGCATAAATGTAGGCATTGCAGCTACCAAATACTGTATATCTTCTATGAAATCAACTAGCATATCTATAGTTTCTGCATCTTTTGCCGACTGTTTCATGTATCCATTGTTTGCCTCTAACAGTTCCTCCGCCACCACTAGAGCAATATCCAATTTCTCTATATCATCTATTGTTTTCATCAGTTTCCCCCATTTCTTTCTTAGTTTTCACAGAGCTGCTGCTAGTGCAGCTAGCAAATACTCGATATCATTCATGTGTTTTTCTTTCGCCCCCCTTGATAAATTTAGCACTTTCTGCATCTTCGAGGTGCGCACGGATATCTACAGCATACTCTCGCAGTAAATCATCTACATTGTCCCCTCGACTTGCAGCATAACCCAGCAGAAATCCCCACATACAGTGAACAAATCCATCTAGCTTACTGTGCATCCTTAGCAGTCTCAGAATCACTTGCTCATCTTCCTGTGCCTGACGGTGAAACCTCGGAGACGCCAATTTCTCAATGGCTTCCAACGTGTTCTCGCTCATCTTCATCCACCTTCATGTACCCATCTTTCACTCTTTCCAGGAACCCCCTATTGTCCACATCAGTTAACCATTCAACTATGCAGCGATTATCTTTATCTACGAGCACTATCCCATCTTCGCGGAATGTTGCCAGCAATTTCTCTACATAGCCCTCAGCTTGAACCAGCCGGGTGTATAGCATGCGGATCACGTCTACATCTGCCGCATTTACTTTTGCGAACCACTCCAAGTCCCATGCGTGAATTTCCCTTCTTTCATTCTCTGATATTGTCATTGTCTACCCTTTTAGCTTCTCTAGTTGTCGGATAATTATTCCACAATCATCCAATTTTGCATCTTTTTCGTCTAACACTTCTTTCAGCACAAATCTAAAATCTTCCAGTTGTCGGATAAGTATATATTTATCTACACTACACATTCCACTTGTTACATTTTCTTTGATCCAGCAAATAATACTTGTAAGCGATTCGACCAGGAGATGATTTTTTGTCATTTTTTTGCTGTTTTTTCTGTTTGTTCTTTCTCTGTTTGTTCTTCTATATATACTTTTGGCAATTTTCTTGCCTGAGCTTCAACCCACTCTGCCAAAGAAAGGTCTTTCAACGCACAATATGCGCTTAAATTCTGATACACACCAGCGTCAATTTTCGTAGAAATTCCTGACAAGTTCTCTCTCTTAGGTCCTCTTTTTCTCATTTATTTCTCCAAAAACGCCAAATCTGTTATTTCCTGCAATTTATTCACTAATTCACAATCTCAGGTTGATTCACTACATCATACACAATAATAACAGTAATGCAACAAAAAAATTCCACGTTTACATGGATATTTATTTCGCACCTGTTGACACGAACAATCCTTTATGTTTTACTGTTGTCAATGACAACAAATACCGATAAACAAAGGAGTAAATAAACATGACATCAAACAACAACCAATCACTATCGCAGCAAACACAAGATTTATTGGAAACAATCAACGTAACATCTGGCGACTTAAGTGGAAACATCAAATATATAGTGGGTTTGATCTCAAAATTCAGAATTGAGGTAACGCTAACACTGGGAGCTATTGAACGTTCAGCAAGCATGTGTGTTGATGAAGCTGCCAGCATTATGGAAACAAATAAACAACTGTGCAGCAATTTGAGCACGGAGGTGTAGCATGAAATCACTTAGCTACTACATCGACAAAATAGTATACGAAAGACACATGAACCAACTAGCAAAAAAACTAGCAGCAACCAAAGATAGCAATATGATGGTAGTGTATAGCAGATGTCAGGAGTATGAACGACTGACATTTAGACAATTGTACCCAACGCCACAAGCTACGAGAAAGGAGTAAACATCATGAGCCTAAAGCTAAATTATCTAATTCTACGAAAATGCGAAATTTGGGTAACACAAAAAGACTGGATACTAGATATTCTACACAAAATACGCACGCATAGAGCTGAATCACTGGAAGCAGCCATACTTGCCCTGGAAGAAGCCTACAACATTATTCCACGTCGAAAAATCACAGTAATGCAGGAGCTTGATTATGTTTGTGAGAATCTGAGCTGTCTACTGGCATGTCTATCCGAACGAATAGAGAATAACAACAAGCTTATTTCCCCGGAAGACCTAGAAAAACTCCAAACATTACATCAATTGTCTACTTCTCCCTCTGTGAAAGACTTCTTAGCTAGGCTAACTAAATGGTCATTCTACAACAAAGAAGGGCGAGATTTTTCCAGGGAAATGAGCAAGCAATACACAACAGCAGATAACACATTACTTACAGATGTACAGTTGCTTGATCTGGTTTATCCAGCAATGGCTGAAAAAAGACAAATTGCCATTCCTGCCGACATGAAAGACAATCCAATAAGCATTAAACCATATATTCCACCAATTAATCCTGAGGAATCGCTGGAATTAATCAACAAAAAAATGGATTACTTGGATCCTGGCCTAATGGAACATCTTTACCTACACATGAGACCATCCTATTTCAGCAACTCTCAGGAATTTGTGGCTCCTATCACAATGGAAATGTGCTGGCATTTGCTTGATTGCGTAGAAGACGTATACAACAAATCGTGTACAGAAAACTACTTGCGAAAAAAAATAGCAAAAATAGAGATATACCAGATGATATTTGATTCGCTAACACTCAATTTATCTAAGTTTATCCACGAAAGAAAGAACGACGATCTATATCTATACATAGACAAATCTTCAATATCCCTAGACGAGTATCAGCTAATTGAACAAGTAGAGCGAATGGAAGAAACGCTGCTTACCCTTCAAGCAAGCAACCTAGATGAATTTGAGGTAGCAACTCAAAGGCAAGATGAAGGAATTGCCAGACGACAAAAACTGCTAGATGAGGTGTTGAACGCTAACCAAGGAGGCACATCATGCTAATTGGATATGCCCGTGTCTCTACCAAAGACCAGAACCTTGACCTACAGATAAACGCCCTCAAGGCTGCTGGGTGTGAAAAGGTGTATGTCGAAAAAGCCTCAGGAAACAACCGTGGCAGGCCGATCCTTGAGGAGGCTGTAGGGTACATGCGGTCAGGCACCGATGTCTTCGTGGTGTGGAAATTAGACCGGTTGGCGAGGTCTCTTTCTCACACACTTGAGCTTGTTAACCACTTCAACGAAAAAAACATCGGTTTTCGATCGCTCACAGAAGACATGAACACCACGACACCGTACGGTAAACTGATATTTCACATTTTTGCATCTTTAGGTGAGTGTGAGCGTGAACTAATCCGTGAACGCACCATGGCAGGATTGCAAGCAGCAAGAGATCGGGGTAAATTCGGGGGCCGAAAACATCTGTTGAATACCAAAGACATTGCTGTAGCAAAAACATTATTGCTAGATAGTTCCATCAGTGCTGATGAGGTTGCTAGCAGAATGAAGATATCTTCAGCTACACTGTACAGATATTTTCCAGGGGGGCGAGGAGCATTAAGCAAATGAGCAACAGACTGCTACGATTGCGGGAAGCAATCAAACGCACAGGACTTGCTCGATCTTCCGTCTACTTAGCGATCAAGCAAGGAGTATTTCCAAAGCAACTCAAATTAACTATGCTTAGCACAGCTGGGTTGGAATCTGGGGTTGAACAATGGATAGTTAAGCGTGTAGAATTGAGGAGAGGACAGGAGACCACATGAGCACACGAAACAACCTACTCGCCAAACTATTGACCGACAAAATTGCTGAGGACTTTGATCGGCTAGCCAGGGTATTTCGCCAATATTCTACCCCGTGCTGGTCAGTTGAGCACAAATGCCAGTGCGTGGAGTTTGTCGATCTCGATAAAACACCAGATGATCTACGCGCATCACTGGAAGCGGAAGAATATCAAAGGTTTATGCAAGTACTTAGGGATGTGGAAAGCGAAATGACTGATATGGTTAACCAGATGACCGAAAGAACGTACACAGACTGCTAGCACACCTTCTTTGTGCGTATCTTCCCAAGCAACTACGCGGTTAGCCGTGCAACTTGACTATATTGCTATATTCCACCAGTGCTACTGGTCTTTGGTTGACTTTCTCTACGTACGAATGTGACTTCTTGTCGAACCAGAAAGGGATACGTCCCTCCCAATCTCCGCTCCGTTGTTTATCGCAACGCAGCCAACAATCTGCATCTTCCAACAGCTCCTGCGGTGGAACCTCATGTTTGCTAAGCATCCTGCCAAGTTTATCTTCTTTTTGCTTGTTTCTCCAAATGCAAAAACAGTTGCTAGCTAAATCCGAAATCGCGCCAGTCCCTTTCATGTCCATTTTTCCAGGTATCTGACTTTCATCGGCTCCTTTCCTTGGATGAACGATGATATGCAGATGACAATTATTTTGTCGAACAAAACGACACAATTGCTCCATCAATTTTTTTTGGCCTGTGAAGTCATCTTCCCCTATACCGCACAGCATAAACGAATCTATCATGAACACATCAACGGCATATTTCCGAATAGCATACTCAAAGGTTCCAAGCATTTGTTCAACATTAGCATTTCCAGCAACATCAAATATCCACCCTTTTTCGTTATACCATCTATAGATTTCATTTCTGTATTCTTTCGTTGGTAGTTCCAGTCCAGCAGTTTGTTGAACTAAATGATGCAACACGTATCCAGCGGGCATTTCCATGCTGGCGATACATACTTTTGCTCCTTGCTTCATACATCCCAACATCACCTGACCCACAAACAGACTTTTTCCATGTCCGTTTATTCCTGTCCAGGTGGATATCTCGTTGGGGCGGAACAATATTTTGCTAGCGGTTTTCGGCCAAAGCAATCTATATCCTGGCACTATTCCATTTGGGGGTTCAAATCTATTCTCCGAATCATTTGCAAACATAGACCAATATCGCAAATTGACCGGATCGAAGGACTGAGCTTCAGCAAAGCATCGTTCAATCTCCGCAGCAGAAATCCCCTTCTGCAAACATTCATTTGCATCTTTGTACGGTAATTTCACCATGCGACAGCGGTGTTTACCTAGGCGTTCCCCTATTTCTTGCATTGCATCTTGCCCAGGTTTGTCGTTATCTAGGCAAAGAAATATTTCATCAAAGATAATCAGGTTGTCAAATTCTGGCACTATCCATTTTTGTTTATCTCCAATTCCGCCTCCATACGGTACTGACAGCACTATATGCGGTATATCATATTGGGTTAGCGTCATTGCATCTATTTCACCTTCCACGATCACTAATGATCGCAAATCGCCACGACCCACAGCCTGCCATCCAAATAAGCACGGCTCGCAATTTGCTGACACACTCATTTCTTTCTTTCCGGTAGCACCTCGGAACACATTGAGGTATTTGATCATGATCAGTTCGTTACCCCGATAGTACGGAAATAGTATTTGATCTGCCGCTGTGGTGATTCTGTATTTTTGCAGAGTTTGCAGTGTGAGCTTGCGTTCCTCAATCAAATATTTGATTGCTGTAGATTCTTCGGATAATGCCTGTGAGATTTGAGGTAATCTTGGTCTCGCATAGTTTTTTGTGGTGTGGGACATACTCATTTTTGGTGTGGCTATCCCCAACTTCTGTCGTATTTCGTTCATAGCATCAGGAAAACTCAAGTTGCGTGTGATGCACCACAGATTGATAATATCGCCAGATTTACCAGTCGCAAAATCGCACCACACTCCAACTTTATCGCCAGATAAATGCACTTTCAGTGATTTTCCAGCAGATCCATTTGCATCTCCCGTTATCCATTCATTTCCCATATGCTTGCCATTCGGCAGCAACGAACTAACAACTTCAATTATTCTGTCATTCAATTTAGCTTTTATTTCTTTGACAGTGCAGTCCAACATATGCCCTCCGTGGCTATTTTTTTGCTATTGTTCATACGGAGGTCGATATACGCCGCCTCCGCCTTCTGCTAAATCAATGAATTTCTCTATTTGCTCAGCACCTTTGCCGAAAATAACCGAAATAGCATCATATATAGCATCGCGGTCATTTTCACCCATGTGAAACTCGGACAGGCGACAGCCGTCAATGGCTTTCTTTAGCTCAGCCACCTCAAACAGCTTCAGGGCATCGACAATTAATTTTTTGCGTTTTCGGTCAAACTTGGCTTTGGGGTGATTCAGGACGGATTTCCAGTGTGCAAAAACTTCATCAGCAGCTGGAATAATTTGATAGGCGGTTTCTTTTTCTTTTTGTTTATTTTTTCTTTCTTCTTTTTCTTCTTTCCTTACACTACTTACCTTACCTAGATCATATATGTATATGTATATATTATCTAAAGTAAATACATATACCCCCCCCTTACCCCCCCAAGGTGGAGATTTTCCCAGACGCCCCAATTCTTCCTGGGAGTCTTCGATATTGCTATAGCTATTTCCAGTATAATCAACATTATTTTTTTCGCCACTGCTCTCACTGCCATCACGCAAGCAAAGCTGACCGAGTTGTTCCAAGAGGTCTTGGATAATTTTGTCGATACTGGAATGTGTGCCAGGATAAATTGTATGGATGTTTCGTTCCATTTAGCTTCCTTGCTATATCCGTTTGGGATGCATTGGTCTATGATGAATCGATCACATTGTAGACAAATATTTTGATTATTTCTATAGATATTTTCGGGGGTGTCGAAGTGTCAATTATAGAATAGACTTATAGAAGACCAACCAAAAGAACAACAAGAAAAGGAGTAGCAAGTGATCGGCAATGACGAGATCCGGGTTCAACTTAAATCCATTATACAGGAAGATTTTCACAGAGAATTTGAGAAAACTATTATAGCTAGAAATACTTTGGAAGCTCTTAGCAATGTATTAGTTTTTTTTTCCTATTCGCTTCAAATTGGTACTACAGTTTTGGCGTTCTCTTCATCAATTTCACATAATTACCTACTTGGTATAATTGCTGGAGGTTTGGGCGTTTGTACAACTATCTGTATGTTGGCTAATCAATATTGTAGTCTCCAATACAAAATTGTTGTGCAAAAAATAGAAACAATGGCTGATAAAGTAAATTCGACAAGCGTTGTGTCAGCAAGAAATCTATCAGAAAGGAATCTAAGAACAGCCCCTCATTTTACTGAGCGTTTTCATTTACCATCCTATGATATAGCTAATTCTCTATCCCAATGTAGCAGTCCGATAGACGCTGCCTCTCCATTACCAGAAGAGCGGATAACTACTTCATATAATACGTTTGTTCAGGGCAATTCCGCTACATTTGACAATGCTAGAACAAGCGTTCCATCGCGGCGCAAATCACTTGTAGCTATACGTGATTTTTTGAATTCTCAACGAAATTTTTCGCTAAGATCATGTGCTTCAGAGCCAACACCAGAGCCACCCAGATTAAGCGATCTTTCTTTGCCAGAAACTCCAGCTGACAACATGGAAACTCCAATTAGTCGTCCTATAAATATATATTCACAGATGGTTAGAGAAAGGGTTGAAATAACAGAACATGCTAATAGTGAAAAAAATAGTAGACACAGCAGAGTGCCTTCTTACCTTAAACCTAGATTACGCAAATAAAGGAGAAGCCTATGGAAAAATTGAAAAGACTATTTGGGAAACTAGGGTCGCTGGGCGCGCTAGCTATGCAACACTTGAAGCTGTTAGTTCAGGCAGATCAAGCAACAGT
>QGNH01000109.1_pt5 | contig 27887 bp, 36 predicted proteins | sample 1735481 | NCBI WGS metagenome assembly QGNH01 (sample SAMN09239004, study PRJNA386568) | Viral metagenome, whole genome shotgun sequencing project.
AAAAAACTTCAACAATATCAGACAGCTTGTAGCTGTTTGCAGTTGGATAGCCTTCATTTCCCAACCCTCTATCACCAGGGAATCTTGTGTTTATTTGAAGCTCTATGCCTGCTGCACTAATTTTGTTTAACAAGTCTATAGTAGCGGTACGGGCTGAATTTGATGCAGTCAACCAAAAAGAGCCAATAGGCGATTTAGGTTCATAAGCTGCCCTTTGGTACAGTATGTTAACAGAGCTTCCTATATTTAAACTAAAGGGGAATTTAAAGCCAGGGTCTATCATTAAAGTAGAGTCATCTATGTTACCTAAACAACGTACAGGCCCCGTACATTCGTCGTAACCGTATTGGAATAGCAAATACCCAGAGTTTATTAAACTAGCTCCAGAGCTTACAAGAATTGTATTGTAGTTAGCCCCCTTCTTGATTTCTTGAGCTAAAGAAAGGTTGGTTCCGCTGATTGCGTATGGTTGAGTTAAGTCAAAGCTAAATGGACCAACAATATCGATTGGAGAGCTTGTCACTGCTTTAGCTAATGTAAATCTTACGTTGGAATTGTCTAGATAGATATCTGACCAACGAACATTTGTATTAGTATAACCCCCCAATGATGCGGAACTTAAAGAAAGAGCATCATTATTTTCGTCATAACTATCAATTCTCCATTCTGCATTAAGTCCATCATACCGGCTGTATTCGGGTACGTTAACGCGTATTTGGTTCCACCAAGATCCAGTTATTGACATAGTTTTATGACGGAGGTTCAGAAAGAAGATTGATGTTAGGGGTAAACGCGTTATTGTAAGTGTCTGACCACATTCCACCTATCAAAGCCAAAAAACTAAAGCTCATGTTGATAGGGGTAGCCCCCATAAGAGGTTGGGTTAGGGTGTATCTGGAAATGTGCCATTGCATTGTTTTTATATCTAGATATTCAATAGACGCTGAGTGATATCCACCATAGACATAAACTTTATTTGTTCCGGCAACGTATGAACAAACACAATAGCTATGTGCGTTATTCATACCGTTAATCGGAGTCCAAAGTCCTGTAGCTGGATCGAAAATTTCACAGCTATTTAATTCGTAGGGGTATTCATATTGTGTAGCGTCGTAACTAGAGATTGGGTAATTGGGACTATATCCAATACCTCCACAGACCAAAACTCTACCGTCAGGTAGTTTAGTCATACCAAAGGCGTATCTACCAACTGACATACTTCCTGTAGGACTGAAAATTGTAGTAGGAACTTGTCCAACCCCAGTACACGTAACGTCAATAATTTCACATTTATTTATTGGAGTAGATGTTGGGTAAGCCTGAGGGCCTGTTTGTCCAACGTCTTTAAAAGCTCCCGTTTTTCCACCAACAATTAAAGCATAGCTTCCTGGGGTTCCTAGATAGTTATTTACAATAGCTGTTTGATGATCCCGGCGTGCTGTAATAAGAGGTTGGGTAGTTGCAGTCCAAGACGATGTGTAAGGACTAAAGAAAAAAGCACTGTTTTTTGAGGATGTTAGGTCAGAATTTAACCCACCTGTCATTAGAATTACATTAGAGGTTGGTATAGAAATTGCCGAAGACTTTACCATAGCTTCAGGGCATGAGGTTGAGCTTCTAACAACACCGCTTGGGCTTAATATATAGGTGGATGTGCTACCAGTAGTCCAAGTGTCTAGCCCTCCCGTAAAAAGCAATTGATCTGAATACAGGTCAGATTCTATAACGCAACATGTAGGGAATAGTCTAGCCGCAACTGCAAAATTTGTGCAAACTAAAGATAAACTGTCATTTGTATCGTCGTGCGTTAGCGTTAAAACATCAGCGCTTGCCTTAGGAGAAAACACCCCAAACCCAGAATTCCCCCCAATAAGCCATCCATGTTGTGTGTCTTTTGAGTTAGTTTTTCCCGCATAGAATTGTCCATAAACACCAATAGGTGGCTTAAAACTTGATGCATCTGTAGGATCTCTGTTGGCTACTAATTGTCCAATATCGCTGTCTTTTGTTGCAAGAGGGTTCCCGTTATTTGTAGATCCATCTATTAAAATATAACTACCAACTAAATCTTGAAATATCGGAGGTGCAGAAGGATTACCATCAGAAGTAATAGAAAGAGAAGACGCAGCATAAATAGTTGCTTTCCGAGGAGTCACATTACCATCTTGATCGGGATATCCTTGAGATAACTCAGTAATTTGAGGAATCAGAAGGTGGGTTGTTTTAGTTGGTTCGAAATAAAAAGGATGCCTTAAGTATGCTGCGTATCCATTAGACCTTTGAACAGCAACACTTGTGGCAGGAATAGATACTTTAGCTTTGCCATCAATTTGAATAACAGATGCCCACAAAATATTATCGTGGACCCGTTTTGTTGTAGGTCTCCAAAAGCAAAGATCTTTACTGTAAACTTGATTTATATTCATTTTTAATCTTTTACGGTCCAGCCAAAGCAACGTTAATCCAAAAAGTAGAATCAACTGCAAGTGCTAGATTGGTCCATATAGTTAGATTGTATCTCAAACCAAATATCCAATGAAGGAGAATATGAATAATTTACATTGGTTATAGCAAAGCTTCCTTGTAGCTCTGAAGGAAAGTTAGCTCCAATTATTGTAATATAGTCACCTACATGTAGTTTTGATATGTCTACGGCAGTGTTAGGCTTGAAACGAACGGTTCCTGTTGAAGGATTTGTGATTGTCCAGGTTATAGCAAGTAGTGAAAGGGAGTTTGTAAATCGCTGAATGACTTGTGAATCGAAATGAAGGCAAGGTTGAAGAGTGCCTCCTAGACCAGTAACACTAGACCTTATCCCCTTGGTTTTGCTGTAAATTCTTATTTTTTTCTGACTAATCGTGGCAAATGCGTCTACGTTGTTTTTGTCAAAGGCAAAGTTAAGAGCTGCCACCAACTCTAACGCAGTGACTCTGAGGGGGTTACTGTAGTCCGCCCAGTTAACAACAAAATGAAAGCTTTTAGATTGATCAAACAAGATATCAAGGTTCGCTTTATCAAAAAGCTGAAAGGGTTCTTCTAGATCACTTTCAAAAAAGCCATGAACCGAATCCACTCCATACATTATTTCTAGAACAGAAAGTAAGGCGTCGTTTGTTAGTTTGGAATTTATAGTTGTTACAGCAAGTTTTCTAAAATCAGTGTCTGAAATACCTAGTTTTGTTGGCTTTTGTACCCCTCGATCTCCAGCAATGGTTGTCAGATAGTTATCGCTAGCAGTAGAGATCGAATATTGGTCTAAGGCCAGTCTAGCTTGGTTTTCTATGATAGAGTCTCCAGCTGCTATTCCAGCTAAGATCCCAGCAAAAACCTTTTTGTTTCTAAATTCTTTTGGAATAAAGCTAGAAACGTCGTTTTGAACAATGTTTGATCCAAATTCTCCTTGTAGAGATTTGTCGGTTAAATCAAAGACTATTTCAGTATTCGATGGGAGGGATAGATTGTCCGAGTCTGCTGAGAAGATAGAGTTAGGTGGGCCAGACAAAAAGAAAATGGTCCACTGGCCAATGGAAAGAGGAGCGCTCAAATAAAGACGCACTGAATTAGTGGAGTTATTGTACTGCGCTAGATTAACCGTAATTTGGGAAGGCCCTGTTATAGAATAATTACTTGCTCTTGTCCCGTTAGTAATTCCTCTTGTGAAATTTATAATAATTGTGCTGTCGTCTAATAGTTCGATTGACGAAACAAGAAAGGCATTCCCAATTGTAGGGGCTCCGTTACTGTTAGCTGTATCTAGAATCGATAACATTAAGTTCCTACAACTAGGACGTGGATATCGTTTTCAAAATCAACAACCATTGCTTTTTCTTGTCCTCTAACTGGAATTTGATCTTTAACTGAGCTGTATTCAGGGGATATAACGCTGACCGCTACAACTCCATTAACCCCTTGGACAGCAGAAATAATGTCAGAAATTGCTATCGGAACTCCAATTTCACTTGCGTTTATAACACCTGACGCAGCGGATTTTATAGCTCCTATTGTGTCTATATTGGGGGTGTTGCTTTGTAGTCTGACTTGCAGTGTTAGTTTAATTTGCTTTATTGTAGGACCTTGAATTAATACAGAAGCCCCCTCTGAAACGTACCCGCTGTAATTGTCGGGATCTGCGCTGTCTCCATAAATGACCCGCTTTACTTCTGCAATTAACCCAGAGTTATAACGATATGCGTCCGTACCGTTTTTTACAGAATTTGGAAAATCAAGTTTATCTAAAGCTTTTACAATTGTTCCAGCCGATTCATTCCAAAGAGGCAAGTTTCCGCTATCGTCAATAAGAAGATCTACATTATCAGAGTTTGATGCGTTAGGAGAAATCGTTATTAACTTCTTAACGCCATGAGTTGGGGCTTTTTCAACAATTCCAATATCTTTGCTTAGAGTAGGAACATTACCAGAAAAAGAGGTAGTCTTGTTTTTGTCTAGAGATACTGTTATTGTAGTGTCAGTATAAAATTTTCCAACATCTACAATTGTCCAAGACCCTTNNCTCCAAACATGTCAGTGTTAATAACTAAACTGTCCCCAACAACAGGAGATTCATCGCTAAGAACTATCAACTCAGCCCCAGCGGTTTCGTCTACTGAATTTAAGTTATCGATCCAAATTGTGTAGATTGCTTCAGTTTGACTGAAGCGAAGGATTTTAAACACCCCACAGTTTGTAGGGGATATAGAATCATACATGTGTCTTATAGATAACCAATTCCCAGCGACTAGTTTAGACAAATTAGCATAAGAGTATTGACAAACCGACTTAGGAATGTTTATCGTAGTGTATCTTCCGATTTTTTCTACATTAAATACAGCTTCATTGTTCAGCGAAGCGTTTTGTAGGTTTAGTTTGCTGTATGGCGTTGATGAAAAAGTAAAAACGCCACTGCTATTAATAGACAAAACGCTGTTGTTGTTCCCCCAAATAGGGCTTGCCTCGTTTGTGATTTTAGGGCAGACACTCGTGTTGTTTAATTCAATCCAAGAATTGCCACAAAACCCTTCGCTTTCAGCTTTTGTTGTTGTTAAAACCATTCCTAACAAAGGAGAGTTTGCGTGTATAGGGGTCGACACGGCGTTTCCAATAACAGAAGCGGTCTTTAGGTTAGCTGACCCTCCTTGCACAAACACAGACCCTGCCTTACCAGGAGTGTTTGTTTGAATTTGTACCTTTGTTCCATTTTCACTTGAGCTAACGTCTGCGACGGACCAAAGGCCAGTAATAGCTGGGGTATTAAGCCATTGAACAACGGAATCGGTTAGTTGAGGAGCTAGGTAAAAAATTTCGTTAGTAAAGTCAGAGTTGGTAGCTAAAGTAGAAGAAACAGGAAGCTTCAAATCAAAAGTTGTAGGTAATGTTGTATTTGCCGGAGAATTTGTGGCTTTGACATAATTGACACCATCTGAAAAAAGGCTTCTTGCGTCATAGCTATTTTGTGCGTCCCAATCTGCTATAGTAAGGCTTCCTAACCCAGTTCCCGTTATAGTAGCCGATACAGGGCTATTGGGATCTGAGTTTACAACAGAGGCCAGGCTAGAGGCTGTTGTAGTGGCTAAAGCAAATATTTGTAAATCGCTTTGTTTGTCTAAAAGTGTCCAAACAACAGTAGACGCAGTAGTTAGGTCTGGATTTAATTGATAGCATTCAATTAGTTGGCGATTGGCGTCAATTGAAGCAATTCTCATCGTGCTTGCGTTAATTAATCTAGACGGCAAAGAAGATCCTGCTGAGCCAGGCATTATAATTTTTACAAGATCGCCAACAGCCACTTCATCATCAAACCTCGCCTTTTGATTTGGGTCTGTACTAATGGTTCCTGGATTTGCCACTGCGTTCCAAATTGTTCCATCGTTCAAAGCGTTATTGTCTAACAGGTAACTCTCTATTGTGATGCGCCAACTAGTTGGGGATGTTTTTGAGATAGCTTTGATTTTAAACTGACCGTTTTGCAGGCTCAAAGAAGTAGGAGACGCCCCCTCATACCAAAGAACATCTCCTGCGTTCAGACCAGGATCGTCAAGTGTAGAGGGGAACTCAATGTCTAGGTATGTCTCCCCGTTGGTTACAGGACGGCTTCCTTGCGTTACTGTAAACCCGGTAAAGATATAAGTTGACCAAACTTTAGTCGTTGCTCCAGTAGCCGATACTTTGCAAACACCAAGTCTAGTGTTAGCGCTTATGTTTCTGTTTTTACGTAGTGCTCCCGATCCAACGTTTACGTCTATGGTTGCTCTAGGGGATCCTCTGTAGAAACTATCCTGGTTGTCTCCCATAGAAACCGAAACAGGTTGATTAGGAGAGGTTGGATAGACATAACGAATTGCTGCACTGTTTCCTTCTTCTCCAAACCTGTAATATCTCCAAAGGATACGCTTGGTTGTGTCAGAAGCGTCAGTTAAAACCCTCGCTCTAGAAATAATCGCGAAGTCGTTAAAATTGTAGTCTATACCGAAGGCACTGGAAATTGTTTTATTGGAGTTGTCAGCGTCTTTTAGAGAAAGAGGGCTTTGATAAGTCCCATTGGTACCCAATTTGCGGGCCATAGGGATTACAAAAGCCTTAGTGTTATTGTCCCCATCAACACTTACGTTTAAAGTGTCTGTAACAGAAAACTTAAAAGGACTCGCAATGTAGACAGGATTGCTTACAATCACAGGGACTTCACTTCTAAGTGATATTTTGTTGCTTAAGGAATAATTTTCAAAATCACTGGCGATATTAGTCTGAGTAGAAGAAAGATTCCCAATAACTCCCCTAATTCCCTTACAATTGCCAAACACGTTGTTGATTAAAAATGTCGAGTTTGTCCCCCCTACAGGATTACTTCTAAGCCCAACAACTGTACCGTTTGGCGGAACAGGTTCTGGGTTGTAAAAAGATCCCTGAGTTTCGCTATACATTGGGGTGTCAAGGATCTGGGGAAGAGCGTCTGATGACGCTTTTGTTTTTGCTCCAACAGTTCTTAACTGAAGCCCTAAAGGAGTCCCAATACCACTTCCAGAATTTACACTGGCATATTGAGAACGCTGGCTTATGACAATGTTGTTTGGAGAGAATGAAGGTAAAGCTACATCCTGATCTACTAATAAAAGGGAACCTTCGCTTGATAGGGTTGACAAACGAATTTTTGTGGTTTGAAATGGATTAGCTATGATGTCTTCCCCCCCAAGATTCAGTACAGGAACTAAGGAGTTTGCTGTATATAGAAACCCTGAATTTGAAGGAACTGAAACAGTGCTTATTGGATATTTACTTCGAACAGCTTTAAGTCTGCCATTAGCTAAAACAGTAGACGAAAAATTAGGTACAGGGTGCAGTCTGTTAGTTCCACTACAATCCACTAAATCTGTATTAGCAATTCCTGAAAAACTACTCGAAAAAGAGTCGTTTGAAATTGCCCCACCAAAAGAAGCAATGGTATCGGCTCCGGTTATTGCCACAGGACAGCTAGCCTCTTTGCTGCCTAATACGTTCAATATATATGGAGGTCCACCATTTACGGTAGCCCAAAGGTCAGTGCTTGGAGTATAAAAATAATCAGAAACTGGATATGAATTGCTACCTGTGTTGATGTTAATGCCACCAGCCACAATTTTGTTTGAGGTGGCAGATACAACTAAGTCTGTTTGAACAAATTCCGCAGACCAAGACGGATGGTCGTGAACAATGGATTTTTCTGTTCCCCAGGTGTTTGGGCCTAGCGTTAATACTTGGTAGGTTCCAGTGCTTATAGAGTCAGTTTTTGAGTTATCTAAATTAAGTCTGGTTGCGTTACCGGCAGCAACTAAAACAGTACCATTAGTAGCAAGTCCAAAAAAGGCTCTTGGAGTTGCTAGACTGGCCCCTGGCATAGATGACCATGAATGGAAAGTGTCCGAATATAATTCAGCGCTGCTAACCATTATCGCCGGATTTGCAATAGTTGATATTCCACCAAAAACCATGATTCCGCCAGTAGTTTTAACTGCTCTATGTCCATATCTTGGGGTGGACATTAAAACAGACGGGCTGCTTTGATACAGGTTGCCAGGAGGGTTGTATTGAATACTAGTATTTAGTGCGCCGCTTCCTAGAGTTGTTGAAGAGCAGCCTCCAGCAATTAACACCATCCCGTTGTCTAGCAAGGTGGCCGTATGATGAACTCTAGGTTGAGGAGTAGAGTTACTGTCGCTAATTGGTAAAGGCGGTCCACTTGTAAAAGTGTTTAGAGTTGGATCATAAAGCTCTGTAGTAGCTGTAGGACTTCCGCTACTATCAAATCCTCCTGCAATAAAAACCTTACCACTGTTTAATAAAGTAGCTGTATGGTAAGCTCTAGGGGTGATCATGTTGGGCAACTGTGTCCACGATCCATCAACAGGGTTGTATTTTTGGCAATCCCCTGTGACGTTCCTACCCTTTAACACACCTGGTAATCCGATTCCAGGCTGAATAGATGTACAGCCACCTATTACGATTACGCTAGAGGAACTTGTAGAAGTTGCTGTATGTCCAATACGAGTAGCGGTGTCAGCGTCTTTTTCGATGACAAAAGATTCTCCTTGATTTTCGTTTCTATAAATTCCTTCCCAATTTGAAGGAAAGGCAGGATCTGTTAATAACAGCCAATCGCCTTGTTTCAATCCCGGAATAGACATAGAGGTATTATTAGCGTCCTGGATTTCAAACGAGTTAGAAACGGCAGATGAACCGTTAGGCAGGAGGCTTGAGTGGTAAGTCCCCTTGTTAAAGATACCTGTTGGGATTATAGTTGCCTCCGGATCATCTACACAAATATAGTAAGTAGAGTCTGAATCAAGAGAGATTGGGGTAGTACCCATATCAGTTTCGACAAAAGCTTCGGCCCATTGAGTTCCTAGGGACAGTCTGTCAAATTGTGATAGTGGAAAATTTAAAGCGATGGATCCAACAGATCTGTCAATTTGGTAATCATTAGAAATTCCTGTACTTGTACCAGCGTTAAACACTCCTTTTGTTACTAAAGAGCCCCCTGAAATAGAAACGGAAGCGGAATCGGATTTTCCTTTGTTTGAAGTAAGAATTACTTGATCATTTTGAGGGGTTGCTGTAATACCTGGCAGGCTATTAGTTAGAACATCGCTCCAAATTTGAGGAGTGGCGTTGCTTAGTATGGAATGTCCTAAAGCCTGGAAGTCAGCGTCTGTAATTGTGTAGGTAAAACTTCCGGTATTATCTGTTTCTAGCACAATTGTTTCGGATGTAAACAAAGGCTTCCAAAGAGAAAACTGATTAGAAATGATTTGAGCTAAGCTACCGTCTTTAGAAAGCAGTTTGTCGTTTAGATACAAGGATGATGTATAGACTGGAGTTGTGCTTAATCCGCAAATGATAGCAACGTCTGTTTCAGGGTTTGGTCCCAAGACGACTTGGATGTCATCGTTGTTTTCTGACTTGCTAAAAATAGCAAAAGAACTTCCAGACTGGGTTGTTCTTGCTTGAAATAGACAGTCTGGGTCAGAGTTTATAGAGGAAATCATGTCAAACGCCGAAACAGACGTATCTGTGTTTTGATCAAAATAATGNNCTAACCCCACCAATAGTTAGTGTTAATTCTGCTCCATCAGGGATAGACCAAGGAGCAAAGTTACTGGCTTCTACGAAAGCTTGGGCAATCGGAGAGAATGTAGTTAAAAAGTCTGTTTCTCCTCCGGTAGCTGAGTCGATTACGTTTTCAAGACCAATTCCGTTTGATTTTTCTTCATATCCATTCCCATCGTCAATATAAAGAACAGTTGGTTTGTTTTTCCTGCGAACAACATTTGCAGAAAGAACAGAAGAAGCTTCGTCAGCTGCGGAAATGTCAACAATAGCATTTTTAATAGCCGCAGATGTTCCTCTTTGTTTGTTGGAACGGTTTTGACGAATTCGGTCTCTGTAGCTATTATCAGTCTCTATATCTCTACCAAAGCTGGTATTTTGTGGGTTTGTTACTTGAGCGGTGGAAAAGGGAGGAGAGTTACCAAATGAGGTTATATTGTTAGCTGGTAAATTTCCTGAGATACCGTCTACGCTGCAAATAATAGAAACTGAGTTGACTTCACTTTCTCCATCAGGAATAGTTGCGTATTTAGTTGTATAGAAAGTAACGGGAGAGGTAGACGCTCCTTGAGGGGTAGAGACGATTTGCCCAACCTGAATTGGTCTTTCTCCTCCTTGCGCAAGAATTACCTCTTCCCCTTGGTTGTGAAATTTGGTTGTTGAGGTGGCCTGTAGCGTCCAAAAAGAGTTTGAGTCTGTTTTTGAGGAATATGAAATAGGGCCTTCATAATTTGAAGTCCCTCTGCCTAAGTAAATCTGTCCACTTGTAGGAGCAGCGTCAAACGTATTTCCTTTAGAGATATATAACGTTACAGATCCAACTATAGGAGCTGGCTTGCCATGGTATAGGATAGAGCCTGTCTTTTGAAACGCCGTATCATTTATAGTAACAAGCCCCTGAGCAGCTCTTTTTTGTCTCCGTTTTACGTTTTCATCGTTTCCGATCCGATCAAGCGTTAGTCCTTCTGCGCTAGCTAGATCTTTAGACAAAAGCGAAGTGAAAATGTCGGCAGAGATTTTAGCGTCAGTTTGGCTCGCTGCTTCAAAAATTGTAAGTAGCTGTCCCCCAGGAATAAATCGCTTGACCCCTAACCTAGCACGCGCTGCATTAAGTTGAGTCCCTAAAATAGCCTGGTAAGATAAAGGCGTTGGAGTCGATTTTGCCATCTTTTTAAAGATTGTTGTTGACATGTCGCTGATTTTATAGATAATTAGAACATGTATCTTTCTACTATTAAAGCCAAATACACCACAGAGTGTTCAAAATGCGGACTTAAGATCTATAAAGGATGTCTAGCTTTTTGGAACCCAGAAAACAAAAGGATTTATCATGTGTTTTGCTGTCCAATTAAGCCAACAGAATACCGCTATACGTCAGATAAAAAAGTAAAACATCCGGTTGACACTATTTAAAAACAAAGTATAATAGAAACTCTAAAATGCAAAAGTACAAATTCACAAAAGAAACCCTACAATTTTTTGGCCGCACCTTACACCGAATTGTCGCTACGCGTAATTTCGGTGATGTAAAGAAAGGTTCCTTGGGTGGTTGGATTGAAACCGAAGATAACCTAAGCCATAATGGAACCTGTTGGATCCATGGGAACGCTAGGGTCTTTGATAATGCTTGGGTCTTTGATAATGCTTGGGTCTATGAGAACGCTCGGGTCTTTGGGAATGCTCGGGTCTTTGGGGATGCTCGGGTCTTTGGGGATGCTTTGGTCTATGGAAAGGCTCAGGTCTATGATAATGCTTCGGTCTTTGATAATGCTTGGGTCTATGAGAACGCTCGGGTCTTTGGGAATGCTCGGGTCTTTGGGGATGCTTGGGTCTATGGGGATGCTTTGGTCTATGGAAAGGCTCAGGTCTATGATAATGCTTCGGTATCTGGGTATGTCGTAGTCAAAGATCAAACCCACCTAACCGAAGGGAACCATAGTGGTGAAGTTAGTAAAGAAAACCAAGCAGCCCCAACTGAAGAAGTTGTCAAGTTGCGTCAAGAAGTTGTAGAACTAAAAGCTAAACTAAAGAAACTGTCGGATATTGTTAACAATTAAGGAGAAAAATGGGAAAACGAGTTCGTTAAGTCAACTTAAGAGAAATGACAAGGTGCGTAAATTTCCAGAACTTACGAAACCTCTGACAAAGGAAGATAAAGAAGCCCTGGATGTTTTACTAAAAACAATCCATCTAACTACAATTGATAACTAAGGAAAACATGTCAAGAATTTCTGTGAAAGATGTGGAAAAACGAGAAGAAGAGTCTTTGGTTGCGTTTAGGAGCGGCTCTAGTGTACGAAAGGTCAATGAAGCGCTTAAGCTGAAGTATGGGAAGACAATGTCTCTAAAGAGGTTATATGAATTAAAGAAAATGATTGATAGCGAAAATTCAGAGGAACCAAAGGTGGAACAATGAAAATGAAAAATGTAATTGTCCTGTGCGTCTTAGCGGCTATTTTGAATCTTGGGTGCGGCGAGCCAAGGGTACTTGATGGAAAATATTTTCCTACCTATGGGCTTTTGAATAAGGAAGACAATAAAGATTCAACCGTTCAATATGAGGTTTCTTCTGGTAATATTTTCTGGGCTGTTGTTCTTTCGGAAACTGTAGTTGCCCCGATTTATTTTCTTGGGTTTTCAATGTATAACCCAATCACTAAGAAGTAGCTTATACTAAGCATGCGGCAGTGGCGAAAGTTATACGCAGCGTCCTTTAGGGGCGCTGGTAGACGGTAAGGAATACTAGTCAACTTCCGGGAAGATCTATCATGTAGGTTCGTATCCTACCTGCCGCACTGTGCTGAAACCCGAAGATACCGCTATTAGTTGCTAGCAAACTAATAATAGTTAAGAGGGACTTTTGTCTTAATAACTGCTTTAGTATTGACAGGCCCAAGAAATTGGTAGTATCCAATCAAGAAACAGCAGGTAAACAACAAATTTGTAGGTGCAATTCCTACTTTCAGGATTTTAAAAACAAAGGAGAATGTTATGAAGAAAAGGCCGTATTGGATCATTGATTTTGACTATAATGTTCATTGGTGGGTGGATTCAGCAATTAACGCCAATGATGCGTTGTTGCAATATTTAACTGAGCGTAACTTAAACGGAGATAAGGGAAGTACGACAATTCAGGTGGTTCCTGTGTCAAAATATTATGAGTTTTCTGTAGAGACCTTTCCTAAGGTTAAGATTGAGGAAAACGAAGTTGGTTAAGTCTAAATTAACAAATAATCCTGTAGATCATCCTTCTCATTACACTACACACCCATCTGGCATTGAGGCAATTGAGGTGTGTGGTAGAATGGGTTTTTGCACGGGAAATGCCTTTAAATATGTTTTTCGCTTTAAAAATAAATGGAGCCCCCTAGAGGACCTAAAAAAAGCGATCTGGTACATAGACAGAGAGGCTTTTCAACGGGGAGTAAGCACAAAAGACAAACCTACTGTCTCGTCAAGAGTCTTAGCCGCCCATTGGAGAGTCGAAAGGGTCAAGACCGGAGAACTTATTGATAGAATTGTAGGGAGTCGGCCTGGAAACGCTGAGAAAGCTTTGTTTTATATATGGCTAGCAGATAATAATTCTGAAAATGGAACATTCCTTTTGTTAGCTAGAGCACACATTAATAAAAAAATTCTTGAATTAAAGAAGGTAAAATGACCCAAAAATTCCCTATTTTATATAAAAAGACTAATCTCGGAGCAATGCAGCAATGGAGAGTCTGGGTAGAAGAAGCTACAATTCATACCGAGTTTGGCCAAGTTAACGGAAAGCTACAAACAACAAAGGATACAATTTTAGAGGGGAAGAACGCTGGTAAGGCCAACGAAACGACTGTAATTGATCAAGCAGAAAAAGAGGCCGCTAGCAAGTTCCAAAAACAGCTTAAAAAGGGGTATTGCACATCGGAAGAGGATGCCTTAGCCAATAAAACGGATGCCGTTATTGAAGGTGGTATTTTTCCAATGCTTTCAATAAACAAAAGCCACCCCAAAGACCCTATCTTAAACAAATATTTAAAGTTTCCTTGTATCGTTCAAGCAAAACTGGACGGAGTATGCTGCATTGCAATGATTAAAGATGGTAAAGCTACTCTTTGGAGTCGTACTAGAAAATCTATTAAATCAATGCCGCATATTGTTGAAATTTTAGAAAGCAAATTCGGGGATAGGGGATACTTAGTTTTACACGGAGAGTTATACAACCACGATTACTGTGATCGTTTCCAAGATCTGATTTCAATTATTAGAAGCGACGAACCAGACGAAGAGGGGCTTTACAAAGAAGTTCAGTTTCATGTTTATGACTGTCCACAATCAGAAGAATTCAACATCGCCTATGAATCACCATATGAAGACAGATATCATGCCTACAGAACTCTGCTTGGTAAAACTGACAAGGGCAGTGTTTTACAATCAGTAAAAGGGTATTGGTGTGACAATCTACAAGAGCTTTTAACTTATTATGAAGGGTTTCTTTTAGATGGGTACGAAGGGAGCATGGCAAAGAATGCTAGGGCTCCTTATGAAGCTGGGAAGAGAAGCTCAAACATTCTTAAGATGAAAGAATTTCAGGATGGCGAGGCTCTTATTGCAGGTATGGAAGTTGGTCGTGGTAAAGAATGTAACGCAGCGGCAAAGTTTGTTGTGCAATACAGTGTTGTTGATGGTGTCTGCGTTCCTCCAGCACAAGGCAAGGTTGTATATGAAGCAAAGCCTAGAATGAAATGTTCTTTTAAAGACAAGGTTCGGTATCTTAAAGAAAAAGATGCAATTGTTGGGAAAATAATCACCTTGGTGTTCAAGAGGTTTACTGACGACAACTCACTTTATATTCCTACAGGAAAAAGCATACGAGACTATGAGTAACTTGACAAATGATTGAGTTAGGAGCACAATATCTATATGCCACTATCGAAAGGTAAACGACTAGCTATTTTGAAGGCAAGCGAGCTTAAAAGCCAAGAAATTTCTTCATCAGAAGATGCTCAAAACTTTCAAAAAGATTACAACGAAATAATTACAGAATTAAACGAAAAGATTGAAAATAGGCTAGTCAGTTTTACAAGCGAAGCAATTCCTATTTTGAGAGAGGCATATCCATCGCGCCCTAGTGGGATTTTAGTAGTAATAAAAGAAGAAGTAGACAGAATTAGAGGACTTGCTCAAGAAGCAATGACTAATTTAGAAGTAATCAAATACGCTCCTTTTAGGCAATGTGCGTCAGAGTGTATAAAAGATATTGTTGATATTTGTACTGAATCTATAATTAAACAATGCATAAAAGCAGATCTTAGAGCTGGAGTTAAGCAACAATGACACAATACAGAGCTTTAGGCAATGAAGAACTCTTAAGGGACGGAGATGAGTGTCGTTATCTTTCAAAAACAGAGTGGAAAAAGGTAGATCTATGGCCAACAGAAGAGCGAACTCCCCGATCCTTACCAGAATACTCTTTTCGTCGCAGAATTCACAGAAAAGGATCGGCTAAGAAGAAAGAGATTGAGAAAGTTCTTTCAGTTGACGGATATCGACTGCTTGATATTGGAGAAGAAATCAAAGAAGGTGATGAGTGGAGCAATCATAATGGCAAAATATGGGATTTAACTGTCCTTGCTGGAGATAAATACAAGAGATTTCCTAATCAAATTTATCGTCGCAAGATGGATTCCTCAGAAGGACTTACGTTCCTGAATGAACTAAAAACCTTGATTGAAAAATATAAAGACACTCCAGAAGTAGTTGCCCCTCTGTATAAACAATTGGTTGCGACCCTTACCCTTGTTGGTGAAAATGTCTAAACGAAGTAGAACAAGGCCCGGCCATTCAAATCCTACTACAGAAAGAAGGCGAAGGACAATTAGGTCTTGGCGTGTGTTGGACAACCCATATACCAATAAAATGGAAGCTAGGGATGTTCTATTGCTTGCGGCTATTGACGCTTTAAGACTTAACTACAGTTTTAAAGAAATAGAAAGGGTAGCTAAGCTCTGCCCTAATGTCACCCAAGCAAAATGGTATCAAACGGCTGGGCCATCTACAATTGCCTTGATAATTAAAGGCAAAGACGGCAAAGCTCCTGGCAATGGAACGATTTTTTATTGTGGTTCTTATGTAAAGAACGGTCTGCCTGCTGGCGTAACTTTACGTGTCGCTGGGAGTCTTAGCTCTAAGGCTTTTCAAACGTTCTAGCAACTGAAGCGTTTTGTTTTCAGGAGGGGCTTCTGTCCCTGGAATCTCTACTTTAGGAACAAAGAATCCGTCGGCTTGGTGGGCTTTGAAACTGTAGGGGTTCTTTTCAATGTTTTTAGCTCTATCCAATATTTCTTTGGAAGGGGTATCTGTTGGATTTAACCCTAAGTGTTTTACTGCTAAAGAATATGCCTGTCCATGTCTTTTAGCAGCTGGTTCGTGGCCGGTCGCTGTTGATGCGCGCATACCTAATAGATGATGTGCTGCACTGTCAATTGCATGATTTTTTAAATAATCCTTATGAGCTTCCGATTCAGCCTGTTCTTTAGATAAACCGCCTCGAAACTCCTTGACACTACTGTTAGTATCTAATAAGTCATGGTCTTCTAAAGCAAGTACGGGATATGTGTTTCGCCATTTAGGAGTTTTATCGTCCATTTTTAAACACTTCCACCAAGGTCAAATAGGCCTCTTGATCCCAGGTGTCATCGAATGTAAGTTGCAGTGAGTCATTTAGAACATTTGTCTTTACGTTTTTTGCTAAGGGCTTGAAACAAATGCAGCCGATAAAGGTATTGCTAAAAAACATTTCCTGTCCACAAACCCCACACTTTTTTTGGCTTTCAGATTTTGTTATTTTAAGTGGCTTTGGGACTTGGTCAAAAGGCTTTTTTACTTTAGGGATTTTAAGTGGTTTTTTAGACTTTGTTTGAACTCGATTTGGTTCAGTTGCTGTTGGCGCTATTGGTTCATCAGGTTGAATGTTTGATGCGGTAGAGGTACGTTCATATTGATTAGCTGGAGCCTTTGGAGCCATTTTAACCAAAGCGTCAATGCTTTTAGCTAACTTGGCTAAATCAATGTCTTTAGTACCAGCTAGATCTATTTTTTGGTTTGACGCAACTGCAACTATTGCCGCAACATGTTCTTCTGTAGAGTTGTCAAATGAATAATTAAACCCATCAATATCCGCTACCCCAGAATACCCATACCCACTTTTTGTTAACTTGCTTAAAGGACAAGGGCTAGGTGTTTTAATTTCTCCATAGTTCGATTGCCTAAGCCAACTTACAACAACCCTAGGGAAAACATAGCTCCCCAAACTTTCACTTGATTTAACAAAGGTTTCCATGACAGAATACCCATGGACTCCTAGTATGTTTGCAAAAAATTTGGGAAGCATCAATTACTTTAGAATTAGAACGCTAACTACACCAACGATTACTCCAATAGCAACTAAAACAATTGCAGAAATCACAGGATGATCCTTGACTTCTTTTTGTTCTAATGCTACAACTTTGTCGGCCTCTTTTTCTACAAATTTAACAACTTCTTTTACTTCACCTTCTGATACTTCAGCGAGTTTGCTAATAACAAGTTTAGTTTCAGCGGCTTTTTGCTCAAGTTCTTTTTCTAACTCGGCTTTAATTTCTTTAACTTTGCTTCTTGCGTCACTAAGGGCTTTTTCAGCGATTTTAACGCTTTGAATCGCAATTTCAGAATTTAAAAGCTTTTCAACTTCATTTATAGAAATTTTTTCAATTTTCACAGTAGTTTGTTCAACCGCTTTGGCCGCTGTTTCAACGCCTTGCGCTACCGTTTCTGCAACTTTTACGGTTTCTTGAGACACATCTTTTGCCATCGTCTCAACACTTTGGGTTACTGTTTCTACAATTTCAGACATTTTGCTTCCTCCATTAGGTATAAAATATAGATTGTTGTTGACAGACGTTTCGTTTATGGTATATTAGTTTTAACAAACAGGAGAAAACATGAGTGTAAATATCAAAGAGAAAACACATACTTATTGCGATCTTAATACAGGGATGACAATCACAGAAAAATTGCCTCCAGGAAGATTTCTTGAGCTAGGAGAAAAGCTTGAAAAAGGAGACCTTGCTTTAAACGACTATGAGAAGTCGTTTAAAACCCGAACTCTTCCAGGATCTCCAAGCGGAGGAGCTAAAAATTACTATCGCCCTTACCCCAAAGACCATGTAGGAGTCGGATACCGTCTTATTGAAGATGGAGAGATTTTTCAAACAGGAGACGAGTGTTGTTCGCCACCAAACACAGTGTGGACTTCTTGTAACTATATGAATGGATACGAAAAGGATGGCCTTGCCTGCCTTTATCGTCGTAAGATTGATCAGCCAGTAATAAATAAACGAACCTATTTTGTAACCGAGACGATTACTAAAGAGGTTGAAGAGGTTTTATCTCCCGGCAGATATCTTGTCCCAGGAGATGTTCTTCGATCTGGAGACCTTTATGTTGCAGACAAAAACATGAAAGCAACTCCGGTTGTTGATTTCAATTTTGGGCTCAAGGTCAGTACAGGGCAATACGATATTAACGCATGGTATCGTCCAACCCCAGTAGAGCCACCTAAATCTATCAAAACTAAGGCTAAAGCTAAGAAGACTTACAGTATTTTAAAGTGGGGGACAGCTCTTCAAAAAGGAGATCAGGTCTACAATTCAAAAACTAGAGGGTGGTCTAATATTTCGTATGGCATTATTGGCTGGATTTACTATACAGGAAAGTATCGCCGCCCAACTACTTAGCTGTAAATTGACCGTCGGCAGGCCCCTCTTCAGAAGCCCTTGATCCAGAATCAGCTGCTTCGCTTTCAAAATAGTATTCACGATTTATCAAAGCTGACTGAGGGGCTTGCCGCATAGTTGTAATCCCTGTCACAAAGTTTTCTTGCTGTACCATCCTGATTTCATGAATTAATCGAACAACTATCCAGTAGGGTCTATAAACATAACGCATTGCATAGACACAGCCTTTTCCCGTATCTATTTCCTGTCCAGGTCTACGGTCTTTCCAAATGATCTGCCCACTTAAACCTATGTCAAAATCCTCAGATTGATGATATTCTAGTCCTTTAGAGTCAATGCAATCTAAGACTTCTACCACTGGGAATTTAGGTCTATCAATACCTGTAGGAGAGGCTTCGATTAGTTCGTGCCTAGTTACTAAAACTGATTCTTCTTTGAGCATCAGTTTATCATAAGGAGCTAAAAAGACTCTTTTCCCTGTATCCATATAAGTAATTAAAGGAGTAAATTGTGCAGTGCTTGAGTCTACCAAACCAGCGTCAGAAGCTTTTGTTTCTTTAGTGTTTCCAAGACAAAGCGCTTTTACAACCCCCGCTTTTGTATACACCATCCCATTGGTAGCTTTTGGTGTATCAGGGTTTGGTCGACGTGCGTCATGTTTTTCTATTAAACCAATCGGGTTACGCATTGCGCGATAGTGATAGAAAAATAACCCATGAGCTTTGATAGCATCCTCAAATGCATCTAAATCAAAGGTTACACTTGTAGCTGTAGGAAAAAGTATGGGCTGAACTCTTGGATCAAGACCTGGGTTTGACATTAACTTAATTTCTTTTGGGCTCTATCGACTACTTCAATCCAAAAAGGCAAAATGTCTTCTACGTCTCTAGGATCCACTTCGGCATGCTTCTCTAGAACTGACCACTCGATATCTGGGTGCATTCTGCTGGCTGTCATCTTTGCTACAGCGCGGTGCGATCCGGCACCGATTACCTGTTTGCTTCCATCTTCAGAATGTGCCTCAACTAAGTGCAGCCCACCAATAGTTCCGCACCCGTACAGTGTTTTTTTGCCCCATTTACCAATAATTGACTTATAGCAAAGTTCATCGGCTGGTATAATCATCTTGCAATCCTATTTGTGTCCTTGGAAATATTTTAAGCGTCTTTAACGCAATTAGTCTTTATAAACCTATATTTAATAGATTGTTGTTGACTTCTCCTTTATTCATGATAAAGTCTTATCTAAAGGAGCAAAAACAATGACAAAAATCTTCTTCATCTTTATTATTCTTTCAGGATGTTCAAACACGGCTTTCGTAGTAAAAGAGCCTATAGCTAGTTCTCCGTACAGGTGGAGAGATATAAGGTCTAAGGGAATGCTTGGAGACGACTTGCTGTTGTCGGTTGGCAGCCCTGTTGGTGTTTGTAACACTGCAGAATGTTACAGAAAGGTGTACAAGGAGCAATCCGCAAAAAACAAAAAAGCAAGTAAAGATCCATTTGAGGACTTTTCTCATAACGATCTTGTTCTTGATGAGGCTTTTAGATCTGCAAACAAGGCGTCTAAAAAGAAAACTTTGGTATTTCCAGATGATGGACTTGAGGATCAGCTTCTGTTTGAAAACATAGCTGGGCAGTTGGATCTTAGCCCCCTGGTTAAACCATAGTCTTTTAGAATGCTCTCACCTAGAAAAAGAAACTATCACGCTGAGTGGCTGAAGACAAAATCTAGGCTTAACGTAAGGCGCAATTTTCTTATTATCAAGCTTGGTGGGCAATGTCGGCTTTGTAGATCTACTAAAAATCTAGAGCTAGACCATCCTGACGGAAAGAACTGGGAGGCAAGGAAGTTTAGTCCACAAATGAGAATGAAACGGTACGAAGAAGATTATGAAAACGGTCAATTAGATTTGCTGTGCAAGAGCTGTAATTGTAGAGACGGTGCGTTAAACAAAGATTTTTATGGCGCAGTAAGACATAATAAAGCTCCGTTTTGAAAGACAAAATGAACCGACCAAAAGATATAGAAAACCGAAAACTACCAGATAACCCTAAATGGATTAAGGATCATGTCATCTTTCTAACCGTATCAGGTAGTAAAAGTTACGGGACAGATATAGAAGGAAGTGACACTGATCTAAAAGGAGTTTGTACACTACCTCCTGACGTTGTTTTTGGGTTTCAAGAAAAATTCGAACAAGTACAAACGAAAACCCCAGACGATTTAGAAATCTTTAGCCTGTTAAAGTTCGCCAAGCTTGCTGTAGATAACAACCCCAATATATTAGATATCCTGTTTGTCGACGATAGTTCTATACTGGTTTCTACTTCAGAGTGGAACAAAATCAGAGACATCAAAGAGAAGTTCTTGTCTAAACGAATTGCTTCTACCTTTGCTGGTTATGCAAGATCTCAGCTACATAAAATAAAAGGTCATAGAGGATATCTATTAAATCAGGTTAAAACAATTCCCACAAGGGAAGAGTTTGGCTTACCAGCTAGATGTTTAGTCCCAAAATTGCATGCCGCTGACTCAGCTGTTCAAAAGCAGCTTGATAGTTTAGCTGGAGATTGGTCTATAGATAAAAACAAACAAATTGATCTATATAAAGATGTCGCTAAGGGCCTGGGGGTTTGATTCTAATTTTATAGAGCTTTTGTACAAAGAAAAGAAGTATGCTGTTTTGATAGCAGAGCAAGAAGCCTATAACAATTGGGCTAAGTCAAGGAACCCTAAGAGAAAAGCTTTAGAAGAAAAATACGGGTATGACACAAAGCATCTGATGCATCTTGTTAGAATCTATAGAGAATGCCTAGAATGCCTACAAACAGGGACACTTGAAGTAAAAAGACACGACGCTAAAGAGCTAGTGGAAATTCGACAAGGCGGTTGGCCATTTGAAAAAGTCGAGGCTTGGGCAAGTGACGCAGAGAAACAAGTTCAAATTGCCCTAAAAGAAACTAAATTACCTGCTAGACCTGACTTAGAAACAATAAATAGCGTAGTACAGCAAATAGTTAGAACTGCTGCTACTAGGAATTAACCGTTTTGCACAAATTTTTACATGCTGCCAAATATGGAGTTAATTGAAAGGTTCCAGCTTTAAGCTCTTGTAATTTTTGGGAAAAGTATAATCTTACCCATTTTTTAAAAGGCCACATCCAGTAGTATGAAGAATCGCTAAAATTACCAACAATCCAATCCAGATAATCAGACTCATTCCCTAAGGTGCCCGACCAATAATCAACAGCAATTGACACAGTGTACCCTCTGATTTCAATATACGCTCTACCAAAGGCCGGGATGGGGGCCAAAAACAAAAGAGACAGCAACCCCCACAGCAACCACAAAGGCCCACCCAACAGCAAGATAGGAAGAATGGTGATAGAATAAAGGACCCCTAAGATACCTATTAGTTGAGGAAGCAAATATCCAACATCAAAAACAATATTAGATATTTTTTGGGCATCTTGGGCGTGTTGAATTTCATGTAATGCGATCTGCCAAATGTAAGGTTCGTTCCCTGTTAACCAAGCATCAGGAAAGGCAGTTGTTTGATGTATTGTGGTTCCGTAATTGGTCATGTAATCTTTATTACCTATCTTACTAAAGATCCACCCAATTGTTTTATGTAACGTTGAGTTATTTTTAGGAACAATTTTATAGGTAGGGCAAAAGAGCTTACCTAAATCAATAGCTTTTTGGAGTTTTTCTTTTTCGATCATAAACAAAAGATTGTGCTTGATTTAAAATTAAACCGGAGTATCCTATAGATATGAGTCAAATTATCCTAAGTTCAGAAGCAAAAGACGTATTAAAGAACGCTGTGATTGATAGCGTTAAAAATACGTTAACCTTACCAGAGGGGCAGTTGAATAGAAAGCTGTACCTAGAAATCAACGGTTTTCTAGAAGTTTTGGGAGGTAAGTGGAACAAGAAACAAAAATGCCATATCTACCCTAACGGAGATTGGATCCCTGTTTTTACTTCTTCTGTTAAAGAAAGTGAGATTGAGTACGTAGACCTTAAGAAAGATCTAGAATTCTTTGAAACACCGCCAGAACTAGCCCAAGAAATGGTAGACTTAGCGGGAGTAGATAAAGACAGCCGCATTTTAGAGCCTAGCATTGGTATGGGAGGAATCGCGAAATTTTGCCCTAATAGGAATAACGTTGTCGGACTAGATATTCACCAACCATTTGTTGACGCAATGCTTAAGAAAGAATACAACGTCTATAATGTAGATTTCTTGACGCAAAGGGCCTCGGAGTTAGGCATGTTTGACGCAGTCTTAATGAACCCACCGTTTTCAAATGGACAGGACGTTAAACACTGTACGCACGCTCTTAGTTTTCTGAAAGCTGGAGGGTTTGTAGTTGCCCTTACTTCTAAATCTTGGACGTTCAGAAAAGGGAAGGTGTGGGAGGAGTTTAGAAACTTAGTAAAGAAAGACGGCGTTTATAGCAGAGACATTCCAGAAGGTACATTTAAAGCAGCAGGAACCAACATAGGGACCGTTTTATTGGTCATTAGGAAGAACTAGCCGTGAATCAACAACTACAAGAAAAATGTGTAAAGGAACAGCTTAAAGATCCTGAAGTTATTAAGGGATTCTTTATCAAATATTCGTTTTTAAGTAACTTTTACCTATGCCCGGTTTATTACGAAGGACTAACTTATCCTAGTTCAGAAAACGCGTTTCAGGCAGCTAAGTTCGATCCAGCGACGCGAGAGGCTTTCTGCAACATCTCTCCGTCTGAGGCTAAAAGGCTTGGAAAAGCACTGAAGATTAAGGATATTGCCACGTGGGAAAACACTAAGGATATCGTAATGTACAGGGTTCTTCTTTTCAAGTTTTCTAAAAACAAAGATCTTAGAGCAAAGCTGGTAAATACAGCCCCTAAAAAACTACAAGAAACAAACTGGTGGGGGGATAAATACTGGGGGATTTGTGACGGAGCGGGAGAAAATGCTCTCGGAAATATTTTGATGGAAGTGAGGGCTATTTTAATTTAAGCCAGGTAATTATAGCCGCTGAAACAATACTTGCTATTGCTGTACCAGCTAAGGTAAAGATTCGATTGCGACGTTCTTTTTTGGCTACCCTGGCTTCTTCTAGAACAGCTTCTGCTTTTATTCTGGATTCTTCTAAGACGGCTTCGGCTTTTAACTTAGCTTTTTCTAAATCTTCTAGTTCTTGAGTATCGTGCTTATTCGCCTTACACTCTAAACTGCTAAGCCTAGTTCCATAATTCGATGTGTCAATTCTCATGGTTGTAAACCCGGCAACCATACCTTTTATATCAGCCTTCATGTCCTCGAACCCAACATTTAAGTTGTCTACAGCCTCTGCTACTCTACCCAATATTGGTAAGTCTTGAGTTGTTTGCATCTCTAATCTCCCCAAACGTTTTATTGTATCTGACACAATAATTGAGTTAGTGTCTGAACTTTTGTCCTCTGACGTGCCTATCCGGTTGACGCCCATTAGCTTACCCGGCTTTCGTCAACACGAGGCGCGGCACTGCGCCCGATCATGAGGATGTTCCGGGCCGCGTTTACATCGCGGTCGTGGCTTGCGCCACAATCAGAACACACCCACTCTCTTATTCCAAGACCTGCGATACCTTTCGGCCTCGACTCGGGGCGTGAGCCACAAGTCGAACAGGTTTGGGTTGTAAAACTTTCGTCGACTTCTAGAAACGTAGCTCCGTGCCTGCTGGCTTTGTAGCGGAGCATGTCCCTGAACGTTGACCATCCCGCGTCAAGCACGGACTTTGCCATCCGTGTCTTCGCCAGGCCAGCCGCGTTCACGTTGCCGACGACGATCAATCTGTTTGCGTCGGCCAGTTTGGCTGACGCCTTGTGTAAATAGTCCTTTCGTTGGTTCTTTATTTTTGTGTGAATAGCCTTTGCTCTTTTAGAATTATTTGCTCTTTGAGCTATCGACAATTTCTCTTCGAGCTTTCGATAGCTTGTTGGGTTTTCAATCTTCTCACCGTCACTTGTTGTTGCTAAGGTCTTCAGACCTAAATCAACCCCAACTTCTCCAACGCCAGTAGGCAACCCACCAACCTTAACATAAAAACAAACCCACCATTTACCAGAAGAATCTTCAACAAAACAGCCACCTGTAGCATTACTGGGAAGTGGACTGCGCTTCGCGCCAAAGAACTTATAGGTATGACCTAGATAGGTTATTGAATTCATTGATACTTGTCTAGATTGTTCTTTAAAAGGCACCCAACCTAAAGATCTCTTTGATCCTGAAGACTTACGAAACTTTGGACATTTTTTGTGTTGATCACGGCTCTTCGAGAACTGTTCATCAACGCACTGTACCGTCTGAGCATGTAATCCAAGCTCTTTAGAAGTTCCTTTAGTTAATTTTTGTAAATCAAAGTGGCTTGGCCATTTCTTGTAAGATCCTAGTTTGTAAATTTCTTGGACCTTCCTCTGCGAAGCAGTACAGAAATTCCAGACCTGATTGACCGCCCAAGAAAATTCTCGAAGAGACCTAGCTACCCTATGGCCCTTGAGTCTATATTTATAAGTTAAAATCATAATTTGTTACCTAACCGGAGAAGTATGTGCTATTGTAGAGAGCGTTTATCTTTAAAATGTCTTGCTGCGAAATTTGTTCCGGTGAGTCGCAACTTTCTATATAACTAACCCCTAACAAATGACAAATTTCTTCAAGGGTTACTTGTAGCGTTAAGCAAGGGCTAGTTTCCGACTCAGGAAGCTCCACAATTGCTGATATAGGGGATTCGTCTTCTTTGTAGAAGGTAACGACTCCCTTTGTTGCGTTGTGTTGTTTGCAGTCCTTTATGTAGACAACGCCTTTAGGGGGTATCAGGCCTTCCCTTTCTATACCTACAGCTAATTTGTTTGTGGCCTCTTGCGGCTCCCTTAGTATCTTTTTGTGGCCCGCCGAGTTAACCTGATAGCAGCAACAGGAAAAAGCAGCTCTAAACCTAAGCCTTAAAATTGGGCTGTAAAGGACTGTTAAAGGCAGGAGTTCATTAGCCCAAATACGGCCAAGGCTATCTTGAGTAGTTCCAATCACTTTCTATAGATTGGATTGGGGTGGATACTAATGGCTATTGATTGTGCCGTGATTGGGACACGTTTCAGGAGGATTAATCCCATATCCAGAAACAACCAAACCACACCTAGCACATTCCCATTTAGGATCTGGTTTGTTTTTGCTAACTGCGTTATCTTTTGAAAAATCTACGTAAAAAATCCAACCATCCATATCTAACTCCTATCTTGGATAACTACGTATCCTAATTTTGAGAAATGTTGTTTAAACCGTTTTTCTTCTATTCCAAAATAAACCAAAGCGCAGTCAAACGTACCTCCACTAATTTTTCCGTCTAGGCCTTTACAGGGGCTTCCGTTTTCCCAAAATAGAACCATTTCTCTTTAAGCCCATCTTGAGGTAGAATTATTTCTTTCTCGGCTTTTACTAAACTGTATTCGTTGCTACAAGGGTCTAAATCGATTTTACCTACCCAAAACTCCTTTATAGGTTGGACTAATTCAGGTGGGGTGTTAAAACTGTTGTTTTGGTTTGACATTTTCGTGTTTTTGCTTTAATTGGTGTTCTAACTCCGATATTCTATCTGCGTCAAACGAAGATAGAAACCCCAAGAAACTTTTGTCTTCAGTATCTACAACTTTAATTTCATTGTCAACTGTTTCCATATAAACGATTTCTCTTGTAGAACATCTTTCGATAATTGCAAGACAGGTGGGTGGATAGATTTGTAAAAGCCCTTCGTTGTCATAGGCGATTCTAACGTCTGGCTCACAGGGGCAAATTTGAATGATTTTTTCAGACATTGAAATCAGCAAAAGGGTAATTTTCACGCTTTATAATAGAAAAGGGACTTGGGTTTGACCTAACGGTCCAGTCTTTAATATTGCTTGAAGCCCAAGTATACGGATAATATGTAGGATATGTAGGATATGTAGGATATGTGTCTTCCACTTCAGTTCCCCAAACGATTCCTGTCCCCTTACAGGACCTACATTTTTCTTTTGTTTTAGGGATTGAACGACGATAGTACCCTACAAAAACATCACGAACCGACGTTCCAACACTGTTGGCTCTAATCCAGTCGTCCCCTAAAATCTTGTCTCCGGCGTTATATTCGTCCCCCTCTTTTATAATTTCTCCTACTTCTAAAAACCGATAGGTTGTTTCTTGTAAGTCTTTAGAAAAAGAATCTTCGCCGGTTCCATGACACACTGGGCAAGCATATGGGATCATTTTTGTTACCATTTGTTCTCCTATTTTATAGTTGTTTTTAAGATTGCTTTCTTAAACAAACAGTATATCATCGTCTTAAAGATTGTCAATCTAAAATAACAGTTGACAAAGAACAAAAGTCTGGTAAAATTCTTAAACAACCAAGGAGAAACGAATGCAATATCAAATGTTCAAGAACCTAAAAAACGATGACGTAATTCAAGCTGGAGACGAGATAGTAGGAGGGTATATCAACAAATGGACCTCTCTAGAACCTGGGGCAAACGCTATAAATTACAAGGCCTCTTTTTACGACAAAACTTCTTTTAGATTTCGTCGGAAGGTAGATTCCGCCCCCAAATTTAAACAGCACGATACCGTTAAGATTTGCAATAAAGATTCTAAGTTTTTTGGAGTTACCGGAAGGATCGTTGGTATTCGATTTGAACCACTAGGGTTTGTGTATCGCATTAAGTATGACGTTCCACAAGATGTAGAGCAATATAAATATTCTTGGTACATTGAGTCAGAATTAGATAATATTTATTATGATCCTCGTAACATTAAGTTAGGGCAAAGAGTTAGAGTAAACAGTCTTGCTCCCATCTTTAAAGGCAGGGAAGGGGAAATTGCTAAAGTCGATTGTAAGGCGTTTGACTATTGTGTGTCTTTTGGGGATTCTTCAAACGGAGGACCTATTTGTTTCAATGAGAATGAACTAGATCTAATTGAGGAAACGAAATTAAACTTTAAAGTTGGGCAGAGGGTTGTCATTTCAAAACAGATATGGCTTCCTACGCAAGGTGACAGCCATTCAGGAGTAATTGAACGAACCCTAGGTAACGGAGAGCGCCTTTGGGATTATGTTGTAAGACTTGATAACGGAATGAATGCCCCTTTTAAAGAAAACGAAATCAAACTTGAGGTTAGTTTCTTTGAAGGGCTAAGCAAAGACCTGGAAGAGGCGACAAAAAGACTGACCAAAAAAATTAACAAATTGTACTGGGAACAAACTCCGGCATACGTCCCCATTAATTTGAATCTAAACGTAAAATACGCAGACCTACCCGTAAGTAAATACCGCTATCTTAAAATTGGGGAAAAAATTCAAAAGGGAGACGAATATAACTCTATTCTCTGCGGATGGATTCCTAGCCTTTTTGTTGGAGGAGCTGTTACTTCATATGACGACAAAAATAATGTGTATAGAAGGAAGACTGCTTAGCCGTTAATGAAACCCAAATCCGAAAAACGCAAGAAAATATACCAAAAATTCGGTGGTAGATGTGCTT